>ERZ827423.1099-NODE-1099-length-28574-cov-5.986886_pt1 | contig 28574 bp, 27 predicted proteins | sample MGYA00519775_ERZ827423 | MGnify/ENA primary metagenome ERZ827423 (study PRJEB31778, sample SAMEA3449296) | human gut metagenome | biome: human gut; feature: human-associated habitat; material: faeces | place: United Kingdom | collected 2010/2012 ... | reverse complement strand
CCGGGCCGCGCTCCAGCACGATGGGCTTGTAGCCCTGCCGGGCCAGCAGCAGCGCTGCAAACAGGCCCGCCGGGCCAAGGCCGCACACCAGCACGTCGGGCGCATAGGTGTTTCGGGTCTGGGTACAGTACTCTGACAAAGTGATTCCCTCCTGAATATATTGATTTGTATGTACGCAGTATAAACGGCGCGCCGCCGGCAATCCGGACCCCGCGTGCTGCGGCGGTTCAGGGCAGATTGAGCAGCGCCAGATCTTCAAAACGCTCGATCCGGTAATCGTACTCGTCCGTTTCGCCAAAGCCGTAGGCGGCGAAGACAAAGGGCAGGCCGGCGCTGTGCGCCGCGCGCGCGTCGCCCGCCGTGTCCCCGACATAGACGGGGCCGCGCAGGCCGTTGCGCCCGCACAGCAGCCGGATCGACTCGCTTTTTGGCGCCTGGGTGCGGCCGTAGCACTCATAATCCGTGAAAAAACGGCCGAGGCCATGCGCCCGGTAAAAGCAGGGGACGTAGGATGCGTGGCAGTTGCTGACGATAAAGAGGCGAAATTTCTCGTGCAGCGTTGCGAGCGTGCGCTCCACGCCGGGATAGAGCCGGCCCCCGTGTACGGCCAGGTATTCGGACTCGGCCTCGCAGCAGTAGGCCATGATCTCGTCAATCCGCGGCTGCGCAAGGCCGGGGAAGAAGGCGCGGCCGATCTCCGGAATGGTCTTGCCGAGCACTGCCCGCACATCCTCTGCGGAGAGCCTGCGCGGCACGTCGGGAAAGCGTTCGGCCAGCGCTTCGTTCCAGGACGCGGCGATGCCGTCGATACTGTCCCAGAGCGTCCCGTCTAGATCAAAAATAATGCTGTCCGTCTTCATGGATATCTCCCGTTTTTTTGTTTTCAGTATAGCAGACGTACCTTTGGAAAGCAATAAAAAGCGCTCTGTTTTCAAGCTTATGCGCGTAAATTCGCCGGCTATTGCAAAACGGATCGGATGGTGGTATACTACTACAGGCTACGATACAGAACGACGCGAGCCTTGGAGGGGTTATATGAAAAAATTCGTATTGATTCTCATGATTGCGGCCCTGCTGCTGCCGCTTTCCGCCTGCAAAAAGGAAGAGCCGGTAGTGGAGGCGAGCACGCCCGCCCCAAGCATCAGTTCTTCATCCTCGTCCGGTCCGGCCGGCCCGTTCAACCCGCTCACCGGCATGTCGGGCTACAACGAGGCGGCCGTCGGGAAGCGCCCGGTCGCCATTATGATCAACAACATAAAAGCGGCGCTGCCGCAGTACGGCATCTATGATGCGGACCTGATGGTGGAGACGCTCGTCGAGGGCGGCATTACGCGCATGATGGCGGTATATGCCGATTATACAAAGGTGCCGGATGTGTGCTCCATCCGCAGCTGCCGGTACTATTATCCGATCTTCGCCGCCAGCTTTGATGCGATTTACGTGCACTGGGGCAGCGAAAACAACTATGCGATTCAAACGCTCGCCGAGCTCGGCACCGACCGGCTGGACGGGTATTCCTATACGGGCGATGTGTTTGCGCGCGATCAGGAGCGGCTGGGCAGCTACGCGCTCGAACACTGCGGATATGTCAGAGGAGAGAACCTTGCCGCGGCCTTTGAGGATCTGGAAATGCGTACCGATCTTGCCGAGGGGCGGGATACGCCCGTCTTCAACTTCCTGCTCGAAACCGAACCGGAAGCGCCGGATGGGACGCCCTGTATTGAGGCCAACCTGCAGTTTTCGGACTCGTATTACAGTACGTTCACTTACGACAGCGCGACCAGAACGTACCTGAAACAGCATTCGGGCAGCCCGCATATGGACGAAAAAGCGGGCAAACAGCTCGCGTATACCAACGTCTTTGTACTGGAAACCGAGATCTCGACCCTTGACGGCAGCAGCGGGATTATGCGCGTGGGCTGGGAGGGCGGTACCGGCTACTATATCTCGAACGGCGCTGCGCAGGAGATTACCTGGAAAAAAGCGGATAAGTCCGCGCCCATTCAGGTGTTCGACGCGGCCGGCGCGGAGATTGATGTTAACGCCGGCAAGAGCTATATCGGCTTTATTTCTCCGGGCAGGACGACCATAGAAGGTCCGGCGACGAGCAGTGCGTCCGGTTCTTCGTCCGCGGCGAGCTGACAAAAAGCGGTGCGCCGGGCGCGGCTTCAGGGCTGCGCCCGGCGCTTTTGCGCGGAGGTTCAGGTGCGGCGCTGCACAGCGAGGCCGGGCAGACGCGGAGGGGGCGCGTAAGTTTATCTTACGCGCCCCCTCCGCATTTCATATTTCGGAGCGTACGTCCATGGGGCATATGGACACCGCCGCCCCGCAGGAGGCCCCTTCCGGGAAGGGGGACACAATCGCTGCAGGCGCGCGCAGAGAAAAGATCCCGCGCAGCCTTTCATGAGCAATCAAGAATAAGTTAGACAATGCTAACTATAGATAGTTTACCTTTTTTTAAGCCGTTTGTCAAGGATGAATTTTGGGGTTGCATTTTCAGTTAGAGTATGCTAACCTGTATTTGGCAGAGAATTCTCAATCGGCGGCGCCGGCGGCAAAAAATATGAACCGCGGCGCAGCGGCCGATCATCCGGCACAAAGACATGCGCAGGATGTTCCTGCGGGCGCGCGCATTGCGCGGGATGTACGCGGCGGCCGGGCCAGAAAACGCATCCGACCTGCAGGCTACGAAAGGGCGCGCGTGGCGCGTGGGGCGGCGTGCGACTGCCAGGCGCGCTTGGCCGCGCAATGGGAGCAGGCAGACGCGCGGGGAAAGCCCGCCCGGCGCGCCGTGCGGCGGCAAAAATATGAACCGCGGGGCGGCGGCCGATCATCCGGCACAAAGACATGCGCAGGATGTTCCGGCAGGCGCGCGCATTGCACGGGACGCACGCGGCGGCCGGGCCAGAAAACGCATCCGGCCTGCAGGACACGAAAGGGCGCGCGGGTACGCGGCGCAGCGTGCGACTGCCAGGCGCGCTCGGCTTCGCAATGGGATATGGGAGGCAGACGCGCGGGGAGAGCCCGTCCGGCGCGCCGTGCGGCGGCCATGTACGACTGGGAAGGGAGATACCAATGAAAATACAAAGGGCTGCGGAGGACTATCTGGAGGCGATGCTGATCGTCAAAGAGCGCTGCGGCTATATTCGCTCCGTCGACGTGGCGCGGCAGCTGGGTGTGACCAAACCGAGCGTGAGCTGCGCCACAAAGCGGCTGCGGGAAAACGGGCTGATTGTCATGGACAGCGGCGGATATATTTCGCTGACCGAAGCGGGAATGGAGATAGCGGTGCGCATCTATGCCCGGCACAGGCTGCTGACCGAATTTTTGACCGCGCTCGGCGTGGACCCACAGACTGCGGCTGAAGACGCGTGCCGCCTGGAGCACGACCTGAGCGAGGCCTCCTTCGCCGCCATACGCCGCCACGCCGCCCGATTCGGCGCGGGAGAAAAGGACGGCGGCGCGTAGCGGCGGGCGGGCACGGCGTCCGGTACGGATGCGGCCAATAGCGGCGCGCAGGGCCCCGGATGGAAAACGGGGGCGGCTGCGCCGTTTTACGGCGGCGTAGAAAGGGAGTGCGCATATGAACGATACGCTCAAAGTAGTTGCCGGTATTTTTATCCCGTTTGCAGGCACGGTGCTCGGCGCGGGCACGGCGTTTTTCATGCGGGGTGGACTGCGGCCGCGGCTGCAGAAATTGCTGTTGGGCTTTGCCGCGGGCGTGATGATCGCGGCGGCGGTCTGGTCCCTGCTCATCCCCGCGATTGAGATGGCGGAAGCCGGCGGCGGCCCGGCCTGGCTGCCGGCGGTGGCCGGGTTTCTTGCAGGCGCGGGTTTTTTGCTCGCGCTGGATTCGCTCGTTCCGCACCTGCATCTGAACGCCGAACGGCCGGAAGGAAGGCCCAGCGGCGCGGGCCGGTCCGCCATGCTGGTGCTGGCTGTGACGCTGCACAACATACCGGAAGGGATGGCTGTGGGCGTTGCGCTGGCGGGCATGCTGGCGGGCGGCGAAGTGATCACGGTGGCCGGAGCCTTTGCGCTGGCCGTGGGTATCGCGATCCAGAACTTTCCGGAGGGTGCGATTATCTCCATGCCGCTTGTGGGGGCGGGCCTGTCCCGCAGAAAGGCGTTTTGCTACGGGCTGCTGTCGGGGATTGTGGAGCCGGTCGGCGCGGCGGTTACCATACTGCTGACGTCAATCGTTACGCCCATTCTGCCCTATGTCCTTGCCTTTGCGGCCGGGGCCATGATTTATGTGGTGGTGGAGGAGCTGATTCCGGAGGCGCAGGCAGGCGCGCACAGCAACGCAGGCACGGTCGGAGCCGCGCTGGGTTTTGCATTGATGATGCTGCTGGACGTTGCGCTCGGGTAAAAGGCGACGGCGTGGGCCGGAAATATTCCGTCGCCGCCGCGCATAAAACGTAAAACGGCCCGCCCCGAAAACCCGGGGCGGGCCGTTTCGCTGCGTTTACTCTGCTTCGGAAGCCTCCATATAACAGGTACTGAGATTGTTCGTGATCGCGCTTCTTGCGGAGGCGGCGACCAGATATACCGTATCCGAGCCTGACACGGACAGATAATCGCCCTCGCCGGCCTCGGAATAGTCGCCGATGAGCAGGGTGACGGACGAGCCGTCCCGCAGCGTCAGCTGGATCCGGAGGACGGGTTCGTCCAGTCCGTATTCGGCGAGGGATTCAGGGTGGTCGTTGACGACCCGTTTCGCCGTCCAGTTTGCGCAGAGGGTTGCGAGCGCATCCATACTGCTCTGTTCCAGAGGCCGGTCCGCGCCGGTCGCGTCCTGCCACTCGTCCGATGCAAACGTGAAAGCGTGGGACGCGCCGTCCGCATCGAACTGCATGCCGATGATTTCAGCGCTGTCGGTCCGGTAGACGGAGATGGTTTCGGCCTCGCTCTGCGCTTCCCCGTCTTCGTCCCCGAACAGGTGGCTGACGAGCAGAAAGCAGCCGACGGCTACGGCGAGCGCGGCGACCAGAAGGAGTAATCTGACGCTCTTTTTCATACTCGTTTTCTCCGTATAACATAAACGACGATACCGGCTGCGAGTACGGCGAGAGGCAGCGCGACGGTAAACACGATGCTCCACGCCGTTGCCGCGCCTGCGGTCAGGGTCAGGTAGTTGTTTGTAATCGCAGCGGAACGGATGGTCACGGAGCTGTCCTTGCCGGTCAGCCAGCCGAGGCTGTTGAGAATAAAGCCCGTATTCGCGCCGGAGACAATGCTGTCCGCACTGTCTTCGGTGATGGATCCGCTTGCGACCCAGATAAACCGGGCCTGGCCGTCCTCGTTGTCCTCCGTGACGGCGTAGGCGAGGTCAAACGGACCGTCGATATCGCCCTCTTCCTTTTCCGTGGTGTCCAGCTCTGTGCCCTTGAGTTTGGATATGGCGTCTTTCGACGTCTGCATCAGCGACGTAAAGTTCAGCGTGTCGCGCGCATCGTCCAGGGTGGTCAGGCCCTGCGCGCCCGGGACGAGGATATAGGACTGTTCGTGGGTCAGCGGCGAGGTGATTTCATGTTCGCCGAGCACCGGCAGCAGGAAGAGCGGGTAGCCGGAGATATAGTAGCTGGCGTTGCGTTCGACTACGAGCCCGTCCACGGGCGCGAGACCATAGTCCGCCGCGAGTGCGCACAGGTTGGTAAGCTCGCCCGCCGGGTATTCCGTGAACAGCATCAGCGCGCCGCCGCCCTCCAGGTAGGAGGCGAGCTTAGCCGCGTCGTCCTCGGAAAGGTCGGAGGACGGGCGGTGGATGAGCACGCAGTCCGCATCCTCCGGGACGCTGTCCATAGACAGCAGGGACAGGTCGGCAAGCTCAAAATTATCGTTTTCTATGCTCTCGGTCAGGGCGGCGGACAGCTCCGTCTCCCCGTGCCCGACAAGCCGGTAGATTTTGGGCAGCGCGTCGGTCGTCACCCTGTCAAGCGCGCCGGTAATAAGGGATTCGCCCTCGAAATAATACTGGTACGAGCCGTCTGTGGAAAGCTCTGTCCGGTACAGGCTGGAGCTGCTCACTGTCGCCGTGCGCCGCGCGCTCTCGACAATGACGCCGTAGCCGAGCTGCTCGTCGGTGTACTGCTGGACAAAGCCGGGATTGGCCACCGGATCGCGTACTTCGACGGTGATATTGGATTTCAGGGCACGGTACTGCAGCGCCAGCTCGTACACTGTTTCGCCGTTTGAGCCGCTCTGAAGCACTTAGATCGTCACGGGCTCGTCTATGCTTTTTACGAGTTCTTTGGACTGGTCGGACAGGGAGAACATGCCCGTGTCCGTCATATCGAACTTTGTCCAGTTGGCGGGCAGCGCGCCGACCGCCAGGTTCAGCGCGAACACGATTACAATGACGATGACGCTTGCAAGCAGGCTGTAGCCGCCGCTCTTGAAGGCCTTTGAGCCAAAGGCTTTTGTGATTTTTCCCTTGACGCTGCGCTCACCAGCCATCAGCTCCACCTCCGTTTCTCAACTGACTGTACGCTCAAAAACAAAAACAGGGCGATAACGCTCAGGTAACAGACGACGGAGCCCAGGTCAAATATCCCGTTGAGAACGACGGTGGACCGGCTGAACAGGGAAATGCCGGACAGGAAGGTCTGGATGGCGCCTTCGAACAGGGTGGGTTTGAGGAAATAGGCGACGAGCAGGCCCGCCTCCAGTACGGCGAAGGCGATCCCGGCCGCAACGGGGTTTTTCGTCATGTACCACAGAATCAGCGCCAGCAGCAGGGCCATAATGGAGAAGGCCATGAGCGAGGCGAAAGCGGTGCTTGAAATGATAGACGAAATGCCTTCCAGCATATAAAAGAACAGCAGCGCGCAAAAGCTGATGGCCGCCGCAATGAACTGGTTGCTCGTCAGGGTGGACAGAAACATGCCGATGGCGATAAAGGCCGCGCCCATGAGGAAAAAGATAAAGATATAGCTGTATGTGAGCAGGAAGGGGACCTCGCCGTAGAGGGACAAAATCAGCGGATAGAGACAGCAGATCCCCAGCGCCGCCGCAAACACGGTGAGCATGGCGAGGTATTTGCCCGCCACCATGCCGCTGACGCGGACCGGACTGGAATAGAGCAGCTTATCGGTGTTCTGCCGCCGTTCCTGCGCAAAGGAGCGCATGGTGAGCAGGGGGATTGCGATGAGGAACACGATGCTCATATTGTACAGGGACAGCTCAAAGCTCGGAATGCGGTTGACCAGGTTCAGGTAGGCTGTATAAACCCCGGCCGCGGCCAGAAACAGCGCGATAAACACCGGACCGATCAGCCCTTTGAAATAAGCGCGGACCTCGCGTTTGTATATTGCTTTCACGATTGGGCCCCTCCTTCCTCTTCCGTTACAGCGGGCTGGCCGCCGGGTTCGCCCGCATCGGTTTCGTCCGCGCCGGTCGTGGGTTCGGGCTTGTCTGCATCGGTTTCGTTCGCATCGGTTGTGGGTTCGGGCTCGTCCGCGCCGTGTTCACCCGCGCCGGTCGCGGGTGCAGATTCGTCCGCGCCGGGATCGTCCGAAGCGGAAGCGGCCCGGTCCGCACTGTCGGTCAGACGCAGGAAAATCTCCTCCAGGCTCGCGGTCTGCTCAGTCGTGTTGCGAATGGGGCAGCCCGCTTTGGCAAGTACGAAAAAGATATCGTCGCGCGCCGCATCGTCTTCAATCTCAAGGGTGGCCGTCACCGCGTTTTCGCCCGATTCGACAACGGTGTGGACGCGGACTTTGCCGACCTGCGCCAACGCCTTCTTCACCGCCGCGCGCCGGCCGCCGATTTCCATGACGAGGGTGATGCCGCCGTGCATTTTCTTCGACAGATTCTCCGGCGTGTCCTCAGCGATAAGCCTGCCGCCGTCGATAATGAGCACCTGGTCGCAGACTGCGCTGACCTCGGACAGGATATGGCTGGAAAACAGCACGGTATGCTCCCTGCCCAGCTCGCGGATAAAGTCGCGGATTGCGATGACCTGCCGCGGGTCCAGGCCGATGGTGGGTTCGTCCAGCACGATGAGTTCCGGATACCCCAGCACCGCCTGGGCGAGGCCTACGCGCTGCTGGTAGCCCTTGGACAGCTTGCCGCACGGCCGGTTCTGCACGTCGGCAAGCTGGGTGCGCGCGAGGATCGTCTCCATATCCGCGCGCTCCCTGGAAAGCCCCTTGAGCTCCGCGGCGAAGCACAGGTACTCGCGCACGCTCATATCCGGGTACAGCGGCGGCTGTTCGGGCAGGTATCCGATCAGCCGTTTGGCCTGCAGGTGATCTTCATAAATGTCGTACCCGCCGATTTTTACTTCGCCCGCGTCGGCCGCCAGGCAGCCGGTTAGTATGTTCAGGGTCGTCGATTTACCCGCGCCGTTCGGACCGAGAAAACCGTATACGCCCCTGTCCGCGACTGAAAAGCTCAGGTCCCGGACGGCGGCGACCCTGTCGTAGCTCTTGCAGAGATTTTTTACCTCTATCAATTCGCAGTCCCCTCCTCCAAAAATGTCATGCCCCTAGTGTAAGACTTTGGTTTGGAAAAATCAAGAAAATCCACGTAATTTTCAGCTTTTCATCACATTCCATCTGAAAAACCGTAATTTTAGCTTGACATAATCCGAAATTCCATTTAAAATTATTGTATAGATCTCAACTGCGCAAAGAGACGGCGCGTATGGCCGTCGCCCAGGGTCTTCAGATATATTTTTCCTTTTTTAGTTGTTTTGATCATAGATAGGGCCGATACGGTTTTTTACGCCGGAATCGGAATAAGAAGCTATATGTGTAAGACAATCAGATTTTGAAATATATCGGCAGTTCACACTGTGTTGAAGAGCCTGCGGACGCATCCCTGCGGTCCGTCGGCTTTTTTGCGTTTTTGAGGTGTAAAGATTAAAAGATTGCGTCTTGGAAACTGAAAAACAAAGATTAAGGGAGGTGCTTTATGGATTATCTGGAACTAGCACTCGGCTTAATCGTCGGGCTTATTGCCGGAAGTTTACTGGGTATCATTTACCGTAAGAAAATATCCGAAGCGAAAATAGGGTCCGCCGAACACGAGGCGAAGCGCATCTTGAACGATGCGATGAAGGCCGCGGAGTCGAAGAAGAAAGAATCGCTGATTGAAGCCAAGGAGGAAATCCTGAAAACCCGCAACGAGGCCGAGCGGGAGATTAAAGACCGCAGAGCCGATCTGCAGCGGCAGGAACGCCGCCTGCAGTCCAAGGAGGAACAGTTCGACAAGCGCTCCGCCAGTTTTGAAGCGAAGGAGGAGGCGCTGGAAAAACGCCTGAAAAAGACAGAGGCGATCCAGGCCGAGGTGGAGGAAATCAAGAAGGGCCAGATCGCGATGCTCGAAAAAATTTCGGGCTACACTGCGGAACAGGCCAAGGAGCAGTTGCTCAGCGCGCTGCGCCAGGAGATTACGCACGAGACTGCGCTGATTATCAAAGAAAATGAACAGCGCATCCGCGAGGACGAGAAGAACAAGGCAAAGGAGATCATCTCCCTCGCCATCCAGCGCTGCGCGGCCGAACATGTCGCTGAATCGACCGTTTCGGTCGTCACCCTGCCGAACGATGAGATGAAGGGCCGCATTATCGGCCGCGAGGGCCGCAATATCCGTACGCTGGAGACGCTGACGGGCGTCGACCTGATTATTGACGATACGCCCGAGGCGATTACCCTTTCGAGCTTCGACCCGGTGCGCAGGGAAGTCGCGAGGCTTGCGCTTGAAAAGCTCATCAGCGACGGGCGCATCCATCCCGCGCGCATTGAAGAGGTCGTCGAAAAGACCCGCCGCGAAGTGGACCAGACGATCAAGAAAGAGGGCGAGCGTGCCGCCTTTGAAACCGGCATTCACAATCTGCACCCGGAGCTGATCAAGCTGCTGGGCCGACTGAGATACCGTACGAGTTACGGGCAAAACGTGCTCAACCATTCGCTCGAAGTGTCCTTTATTGCGGGCGTGATGGCAGCCGAGCTGGGCGCGGATGTGAACCTTGCCAAGCGGGCCGGGCTGCTGCATGATATCGGCAAGGCGCTTGACCATGAGCTGGAAGGATCGCACGTTGAAATCGGTGTGGACATGGCCCGCAAGTACAAGGAGAACAACGAGATTATTCACGCAATCCAGGCCCATCACAACGACGTGGAGCCCAAGACCATCGTGGCCTGCCTTGTGCAGGCGGCGGACGCCGTTTCGGCGGCCCGGCCCGGCGCGCGGCGTGAAAATCTGGAGGCGTATATCAAACGGCTGCAGAAGCTGGAGGAGATTGCAAATTCCTTTAACGGCGTCGATAAGTCGTACGCCATTCAGGCCGGCCGCGAGATCCGTATCCTCGTCAAGCCCGAAGTGGTCAGCGACGACCAGATTACCGTGGTGGCGCGCGAAATCGTCGGCAAAATCGAGAAGGACCTCGAATATCCCGGACAGATCAAGGTACATGTGGTGCGCGAAAGCCGCGCGATCGATTACGCAAAATAGGGCGTACGGGAAACCGGCGACCAGGCAAACACCGGAAGCTGATGCTTCCGGTGTTTTTTATTTGTTTTCCGCTGCGCAAAAACGCCTGTGCCAGACTGGTAGGACGCATTGCCGATTCAAATTAAAACCATATGGTTTTTTTCGTACTTTGCGCTTGCAAGCGCCTGCGGCCTGTGCTATAATAAAAAAACATTTCGCCGGCGCGCTTGCGGCTTTGTCCGGGCCGCCTCCGACCGGCGCGGCGTTGTTCTTGCGTATCCCTTTTCGGCATAGACTGTAAACAAATCAGGGCCGCAGGATTCGCGGCCCGCGAGAGCTTAGGAGGTTGACATGAGAAAGACAGTGAAAAAAGCGATTGCGCTCGTATTGCTGCTCGGCCTGTGCCTTCCGCTGGCGTCCGGCTGTGCGGGCGGCGGCGCGCTGAAGCTGCAATCCGGTTTCACCGGCGACGAAAACTTTTACCTGGATCGTCCGTATGCGCTCGACGCGGATCAGGTCGGGCCCACCGAGGACGAATTCAAGCGCGCGGAGGAGTACCTGACCCAAAAGATTCTGGAGAGCGCGGAGAGCGGAAGCCTGGCCTTTGACTTCGCGGTGGACGGCGTGTATTTCTCCGAAGTCTTCACGACGTATGAAAAGAGCCTGGAGACGACTGCGGACGACGACGTGCGCACGGACTACACCCTGACCTACGCCAAGGCGGGAGAGCCGCTGACGGTGACGGTGTACGCGACGCTCTACAAGGCCTCGCCCGTGATTGAGTGGACGGTGTGGCTGGAGAACACATCGGACGGGAACACGGGGATTATCACAGACTTTAACGGATTGACCGACACGTTCGGCCAGAGCGACGACGGCGATTACAAGCTGCTCACCTTCCAGGGTAGCAGAGAGGCGACCGTATCGTTTTCACCGCAGTTTCGCTCGCTGGAGGAGGGAAACCCGGTCCGCGTGGCGGGTTCGGAAGGCAAACCAAGCGTAAGGTGGTCTCCGTATTACAATTTACAGTGGAACAACGAGGACGCCGCATGGGGCAAAGAGGGCGTGTTCTTCTCGGTCGGCTGGTCGGGACAATGGGAGTCCGACATTACAAAAACGGGCGACGGCGTGGATGTGACGGCGCGCCAGCAGGTGCTCAATACATACCTGGAGCCGGGCGAAAAACTGCGTTCACCGCTGATGACGCTGATGTTCTGGGAAAAGGACATTATGCGCAGCCAGAATATATGGCGCGATTTTGTGTACAACTACGTGCTCCCGCAGCCTGAGGGCGAGCCGCTTTCGGCTATGACGGAAATGTCGGGCAGTATGGGCTGGGCCGAGGGTACGACGGAAAATCAGATCTCAGGGATCCAGGCGCGGCTGGACGCCGGCCTTCCGTTTGACTACTGGTGGATGGACGCCGGATGGTATGAAACGCTCGGCGGCGGCTGGGTGGACACCGGCAACTGGCAGCCCGACCCGGAGCGGTTCGGGGATTCGCTTAAGCCCATATCCGATATGTGCCATGAGAACGGACTTGGGCTTATCCTGTGGTACGAGCCGGAGCGCGTATGTCCTTACACCGAATTTTACGAGCTGCGCGACAAGGGATATATTATTGAGGACGAAGGCTGGCACCTTTACAACCTCGCCAACGACGAGGCGTTTGAATATCTGTGCGAATACATGGCGCGGGAAATCCGGGAAAACGGCGTGGACGTGTACCGGCAGGACTGCAACATGGATAACTTGAAGATGTACTGGGAACTCAACGAGACGGAGGACCGCAAGGGCATTACGGAGAACAAATACATCGTCAACTACCTTGCGTACTTTGACTACCTGCTGGAACAGTGCCCGGGCCTGCTGATCGACTCGTGCGCGTCCGGCGGGCGCAGGATGGATCTGGAGACGCAGAAGCGCAGCGTAGTGCTCTGGCGCGACGACAATTGCCAGGACCCGCTTGTGACCCAGTGCCAGAGCTTTGGCATCAACTTCTTCAACCCCTTCTCCGGCCAGAATACAGTGGAAACCGACCCTGAACGGATGACCTACGTAACCCGCAGCAATTTCATGCAGAGCACCAGCTTTTCCTATAGGATTCAAGACGGGGACCAGGATTTGATCTCCCGTGTAAAAACGGCTATGGAGGAGCATTGCGCGTACAGTCCGTATTATCTGACAGACTACTACCCGCTGACCTCGTTCAGCGATCAGGCGGAGGACTGGATGGCGTGGCAGTACCACGATGCGGACGACAATTCCGGGATCGTGCAGGTCTTTAAGCGCGAGGGCAACACGGATACCGCCGGCAAATACTATCTGAGCGGCCTGGAAAAGGGCGCGACATATGTTGTGAAGGACATAGACACGGGCGAGAGCTACGAGGCGAAAGGCCGTGATCTGATGCTAAACGGCATGGACGTGGAGATTCAGGAGGCGTTTGCGGCCAAGATCTTCCACTATACGGAAAAGTAGAAACCGACTGCGAAGGGCGGCGCGTCGCGCCGCCCTTCTGTTTTTACGGTACTGGGCAAACCGCGGCGCTGCTTTTCGCGGAGACGGCGCGGCACGGCGGATTTTTGCGCAGGGAAAAGGCGCGGGCGCGGGCAAGGCCCGCGCGGGACAGGTGCTTCGCCGCCGGGCCGGGCGGAAGCGTTTTTGGGGGAGGACTGCGGCGCTTTTACGAGCTGGACTGCGGCGCGCGGCTACCCGCGCAGGGTTGGCTCTAGAGTGCCGAGGATTCCGCATTGCCGCCGGCGCGCATACGGCGGCGCGGCCATCGGATTGCCGCTCAAATCCTGCGGCTATGGCGGGTAGGGCGGACGGCGCATGGCCCCGCGCAGGCAGTGCGGGGCCCGTTCGCCTTTTGGAGCGGCCTGAAACTCTCGCCGCAAAACAGCGGGCAAATCCGGCCTGCGGCCTGGATGGGTCGGCCAGAAACCCGTCGACCGGGCATACGGGCGGGGCGCCCCGCGCGTACTGAGAAGAAATGCGCGCGGGAACGCCGGACGCTGGTCCGAAAGCCGCCGCCGGCTTGAATTCCATAATAAATTGCAAAAAAGAATGGAATATTTCTACTTCGAAGCACGACCTTTTGTTATACTGAGTCTACCTTATGGAAAAGGAGCCTGTTAACGATGAATATGCGTGCCTGGATGGATGCGTGGCGCGACGCGCCCGTTAAAAAATCAATGCCCGTTTTGTCCTTTCCCTCCATCAGCCTGCTGGGGATCACGGTAAAAGAACTGATCAACGACAGCCGGCTGCAGGCAAAGGGCATGAAGCTGATTGCGGACAGGGTGGACAGCGCCGCGTCGGTCAGTATGATGGATCTGTCCGTCGAGGCCGAGGCGTTCGGTTCGACAATCCGCGTCTCCGACGACGAAGTGCCGACCGTGATCGGGGCGATCGTCACGACGGAACAGCAGGCGCGGGATCTGGCTGTGCCGCCCGTGGGCGCGGGCCGGACCGGCAAGTATATCGAGGCGCTGCGCCTGGCCTGTGAAATGATTACAGACCGGCCGGTTTTTGCCGGCGTGATCGGTCCGTTTTCGCTTGCGGGGCGGCTTATGGACGTTTCGGAGGCAATGATCAACTGCTATACGGAGCCGGAGATGGTGCACATCACCATGCAAAAGGCGGCGGCGTTCCTTACGGAATACATGAAGGCGTATAAGGCCTGCGGCGCGAACGGCGTGGTGATCGCGGAGCCGCTGACCGGCCTGCTTTCGCCCGAGCTTGCCGCGGAGTTCTCCGAACCGTATGTAAAGCAGGTGATCGACGCGGTGCAGGACGACGAGTTTATCGTCATCTATCATAACTGCGGCAACAACACGATCGATATGATCGAATCCATCCTGCGCGTCGGCGCGGCTGGCTACCACTTCGGCAACTCGATCGACATGCGCACCATGCTTGAGAAAATTCCCGCCGGCGTGCCGGTGATGGGCAACGTCGACCCCGCCGTGCAGTTTCGCAACGGGACGCCCGCGTCCATCCGGCAGGAGACGCTCCGGATTATGGAGGCCTGCTGCCCGGACTACCCCAACTTTATCATCTCCTCCGGATGCGATATCCCGCCCGCCACACCCTGGGAAAATATCGACGCGTTCTTCGCCGCGGTGGCCGAGTATTACGCGAGGTAGGACGGCAAAACCAAAAGAAAACGGCGCCGCAGGAATGTACCTGCGGCGTCTTGTTTTATACAATCGCGCCGGCCGGCGCCGGCGTTCCAGCCAAGGATAGAGGCGTTTTTGCGCAAGAGCAATACGCGGGGCTGGGACTGGATCCGGTTCCGGCGCATGCTGCGCGCAGTCGGTGTAATCCAGCGTGTCAGATCGAGCCGTCCCGTGCGCGCTCCTTTCATATTGTTGTACGGGTAATCTCATCGTTGCTTTGTTTCGCAATATACGGCCGGGAATAGAGTAAATAGAAATCAAATAACCTGCAGCAAAAGAGGAAACCGGGAAAACAACGCGTATATCGTGACGCGCGCAACCGTGACGGGCGCGTTGAGCCCTTTCGGACGCGCTGGGCTGCGGCCATGGCGCGTCGGTACGACGGGAAACATATAAAATTCCATGCGATTAAAAAAGGCAGACGGCCATCCGTCTGCCTTTTTGCGTTCTTTTTACTCGTAAAATTACCGGATGTGCCGGTGAAGCGCCTGTAAAAAGCATGTACAGCAGGCAACGCGCGCGGCGCGCCGCGAACAGGGTTCTTCGCCGGAACAGAGGGCTTTGTCCGCGCGGAAATCGCCTGTTTAGGGGCCGCAGGGCAGGCGATGCAAGCAAAAATTCCATGGCTGCGCGTCCCTTTTTGGCTTGCCGGGAATTGGCCCTTGCCGGGCCTCCTCAGGCCCCCGGCTTAGCCTGCGGTCATGACTCGCGGGCTATGCCCCGCCCCCATATAGGCCGCCGGGCGTTCAGGCGAGCGTGCCGGCCTGGGCGGCTTTCAGATACGCGCCCATGAACCCGTCGAGCGCGCCGTCCATCACGGCGTTGACATTGCCCATCTCAAAGCCGGTGCGGTGGTCCTTGACAAGGGTGTAGGGCATGAACACGTAGGAGCGAATCTGCGAGCCCCAGGCGATCTGCATCTGCTCGCCCTTGATATCCTCAATCCGGTCCAGGTGCTCGCGTTCCTTAATCTCTATGAGCTTGGACTTGAGCATTTTCATCGCCACTTCCTTGTTCTGGTGCTGGCTGCGCTCGTTCTGGCACGCGACGACGATGCCGGTCGGCAGGTGGGTGATCCGGATAGCGGAAGAAGTCTTGTTGACGTGCTGTCCGCCCGCGCCGCTTGCGCGGTAGGTGTCGATCCGGATGTCCTCGTCGCGGATGTCGACCTGGATGCTGTCGTCAATTTCGGGAATGACTTCCAGCGACGCGAACGACGTGTGCCGCCTGCCCGAAGAGTCAAAAGGCGAGACGCGGACAAGCCGGTGCACGCCCGCTTCACCCTTGAGATAGCCGTAAGCGTTTTCGCCTGCAATTAGAAAACTGACGCTTTTGATCCCCGCCTCGTCGCCCGGCAGGCAGTCGAGCTGCGTAAACTTATAGCGGTGCGATTCCGCCCAGCGCATATACATGCGGTACAGCATTTCGACCCAATCCTGCGCCTCGGTACCGCCCGCGCCCGCGTGCAGGGTGAGAATGGCGTTGCTGCGGTCGTACTCGCCGCTGAGCAGGGTTTGCAGCGTCTGCGCCGTGATGTCGCGCTCCAAAGCGTCCGCCGCTGTCTCAATTTCCGGTTTGAGGCTCAGGTCTTCCGCTTCCTCTGCAAGCTCCAGCAGGGTCTGGAGATCCTCATACTGCGTTTGCAGCGAGAGGATGCCGTCCCGCTTCTGCTTGAGCGAGCTTATGCGCTGGAATATCTTCTGGCTGGCCTCCGCGTCGTTCCAGAAGCCTTCGGCCGCTGTCTGCTGTTCCAGCTCGTTCAGTTCCGACGCGATCGCGTCCATGTCGACCGCGCCGCGCAGTTCGCCGAGCGGGCCTTCCATCGCGGCGATTCTGCCGCGCAGTTCATCGTATTCTACCATTGTGTACCACCTTATTCGATATGGGATTATTATATAGGTTTGCGCCCGCAATGTAAAGGGCCGGCCCGCAATTGCGCGCCGCCGCCCACACAGTCAGGCGTCAGGCCCCGCCGTCCGCACAGAAGAGGCGCTTGAGCCGCAGCGAGGCGGCGTAGGCTTCGTTTCTAGGGACGCCGCCGTCGGCCGCAAGCGCGGCCACGGCCTGTTTGAGCGAAAGTCCCCGCGCGACGATGAGCTCGGTCAGCGCCGCTTCGGGCGAGAGCGCCGGCCGCGCCGCCTGCGCCTGTTTCTCCGGTTCGAAATAAAGGACAAGCGTGTATTCGCCCTTGGATGCGTTGGGATTTTCCGCAAGCTGCTGCAGAACTTCCGCCGGACTGCCGCGGTAGACGCGCTCATAGCGCTTTGTCAGGTCGTTGCACAGGCAGACGCGGCATGATGGCAGAACCTGCCGGAGCTCTTCCATGGCGGCGAGAATGCGGTTGGGCGATTCGTACCCGACCAGAACCTCGATTCCGCGCTCCGCATAGTCGCAAAAGGCCTGCCGCAGCTCTTTTCCGGTACGCGGAAGAAAGCCGATAAACTGAAAACGCCCGCACGGGAAGCCGGATATGGAAAGGGCCGTGACGGCCGCGCATGGACCGCTGACGCCGACGACGTCGATTCCGGCCGCCGCCGCGGCCTCTACGAGAATGCTGCCCGGATCGGAGATACAGGGCGTGCCCGCGTCGGAGATCAGGGCGATGTTCCGCCCCTCCTGCAGGGCGCGCAGCAGCGTGTCGATCCGGGCGCGCTCGTTGAACTTGTGGCAGGATACGAGCTTTGCGCGCACGCCAAAGCGTTCGAGCAGGAGTCCGGACACGCGCGTGTCCTCCGCGGCGACGAGATCCGCTTCCGCAAGGATGCGCGCCGCGCGCGGCGACATGTCCTCCAAATTGCCGATCGGCGTGGCGACAACGTATAATGTGCCCGGCATTTCCTTTTCCCTCCAGTCGGTAGTATGCCAACAATTTATTTATTATATTATATTTTCCCGACAATGGCAAGAGGGGGGCTCCCGACAATGGCAAGAGGGGGGCTCCCGACAATGGCAAGAGGAGGGCTCCCGACAATGGCAAGAGGGGGGCTCTCGACAATGGCAAGAGGAGGGCTCCCGACAATGGCAAGAGGGGGGCTTGTGACAATAGCAAGAGGGGGGCTTGTGCATTGGCAAGAGGGTGGGCGTTTGCAGCGGGGATGCGGACGGCCGCGGCGGGGGCATGCGGCGTTTTGCTCACCGGCGCGGCTGTGCAGCGGGCTTTAAGGCCGGATGCGGTCGCTTTACATGGGGGATTTGTATGCGCCTGGCGGGCCTTGCCCTGCCGGTAAAACGAGCGCGGTTCAGCCGGCAGGCGCGCCGGCGGTCCCATCCGGCTTTTTTGCGCAAAATATACGCGCCGGCCCGCGGGGTGGGTCCAATCTGTCCCGAAAATCCCCATGCTGGGCGAAACCGCTTGAAAATCTCACTGAAATCATATACAATGGTGACAAACATTTTCACTGAAGAGGGATACATATGGAGAAAAAGGGGTTTTCCATCGGCGCGAAAACGTACTTTGCCACCGTCGCGATCCTGCTCGTGATTCTTGTTGCCGCCGGGATTTTGACGCAGGTGATCCCGCAGGGCAGTTTTGAACGCGAAACAGTGGACGGCAGAGAGGTCATTGTGGCGAATACCTACGCTGAAACGCCGGATGCGCCGCGCCTTCCCGTATGGCGGTGGTTTACCGCGCCGTTTGAAGTGCTGGCGGGAGAAGACGGGATTACGGCGATTATGATCATGGCGTTTTTGCTGCTGATCGGCGGGACGTTCCTCGTGCTCAATCAGAGCGGTATTCTGCAGTGTATCCTGTCCGCCGTCATACGAAAGTATGCGGCGCGCAAATATGTGATGCTGCGCATTGTGGTGTTGATCTGTATGCTGATCGGCTCGGTGATGGGCATATTTGAGGAAGCCGTGCCGCTCGCGCCGATCCTCGTCGCGCTGTCGCTGTCGCTCGGCTGGGACTCGCTGGTGGGGCTGGGAATGAGCGTGGCGGCGTTCGGTTTCGGCTTTGCGGCAGGAACACTCAACCCTTTTACGGTGGGGATCCCGCAGAGCCTGGCCGGCCTGCCGGCCTTTTCCGGGCTGCTGTTCCGCTTCGCCGTATTTGCGCTCGTATATCTGCTGTTCTCCACGTTTCTTGTGCGGTATGCAAAAAAAGTGGAGGCCAGACCGGAAGCTTCGCTTGTGGCGGATATTGATGGAAAACTGCGCGCGCGCTTTGCGTTTGAAGGTGGCGCCGGCTCCGATATACAGGACCCTGCGCGCCGGCGGGGCTGCGCGCTGTTTCTGGGGGCGATCGGCCTTGTGTTCCTCTATATTCTCGTCGGCCTGTTCGTGCCGGGACTGTCCGACTATTCCATGCCGGTTATGGCGGTGATGTTCGCTGCGGGCGGGCTGGCGGCGGGCCGGATAGCGGGCATGAAAAAGGGACTGTTCAAGGGTTTCTGCAGCGGCATGCTCTCCATTGCGCCGAGCCTTTTGCTGATTTTGCTCGCCCTTTCCGCCAAGCAGATTTTTTATGCGGGCGGTATTATGGATACGGTGCTATACCATTCGTATAATCTGATTCAGGGTTCAAACCCCTATTTGTCGGTCACGCTGCTGTTTGGGTTTATTCTGGTGCTGCAGTTCTTTATCGCAGGCGCGTCAGCCAAGGCGTTTCTGGTAATGCCGCTGGTCGTGCCGCTTGTGGATATGATCGGCCTGACGCGGCAGACTGCGGTGCAGGCGTTTATCTTCGGCGACGGGTTTACCGACCTGCTTTTTCCAACGAATCCTGTGCTGCTCATAGCGCTGGGTTTGGTCGGAATCTCCTACGGCCGGTGGTTTAAATGGATCTGGAAGGTGCAGCTTGCGCTGTTCGTTTTGTCCGTGCTGGCGCTGTGGGCCGCGGTGGCCGTCGGCTACGGACCGTTTTAGAGAAGGGGAGGACGCATATGACGGAGACGCTGTGCCGTGCGGGCCTGATTCTGGAGGGCGGCGGTATGCGCGGCGTGTATACGGCGGGCGTGCTGGACTGTTTTCTGGACGAGGGCCTGTTTTTCAACCGTTGCTACGGCGTGTCGGCCGGGGCCGGACAGGCGTGCAGTTACCTGTCCCGGCAGCGCGGCCGCGGTCGGGCAACGGCCATGGACTACCTGCGCGACAAGCGCTGCGCGAGCCTGTGGAGCCTGCGCAGGACGGGCGACTACTTCGGGGCGGAGTTTTTATACGACCTTTTGCCAAATGAGATATATCCCTATGATTACGACGCGTTCCAGGCGTATACGGGGACGTTTTACGCAGTCGTTACCAACTGCGACAGCGGCGAAGCGGAATATGTTCCGGTACGCGACATGCGCAGGGATATTATATATGTGCGCGCGTCGAGTTCTTTGCCGCTGCTTTCACGCATGGTCGAGGCCGGCGGCCGCCGTTACCTAGACGGCGGGATTGCAGATTCTATTCCGCTGCGGCGGGCCGAGACCGACGGGTGCGAAAAAAACGTCGTCGTGCTCACCCGCGCGCGGGAGTACCGCAAGGGGAAAAACCGCGTCATGTTCGCCATCCGCCGCAGATACGGCGGTTATCCGCGCCTGGTGGAGGCCATTGAAAGCCGCCATCTGCGCTACAATGAGACGCTGGATTTGATTCGGGAACGAGAGGCGCAGGGCCGCGCGTTTGTGATTGCGCCGTCGGCGCCGGTGCGGATCGGCCGGCTGGAAAAGAACAGGGGCAGGCTCATGGAGCTGTACCGGGCCGGTTACCGAGACGCGGCGCGCCAGTTGCCCGCGCTGCGGGAGTTTCTGAATAAATATTGATAAAATCGCCAGCTTTAGGACGGAGAGTAAGGGATCACCCCCGTTTCCCCGTCCTTTTTCGCGCTATTTATGTACGGAATATCCGTTGACAAATGCCGTCGCATCCCAAACGGCGGGCCGGATCGGCCCGCGGGCAAAAAAATGGGCTGAATGGTTGGATTTTGGAGGGATGAACTGAAAAACACAGGTCCTGTGCCACTAAATGGTAGCGTATATTCCCTTATAATGCCACAAAATAGTAGCATATACATGAGGTGGCAGATATGTATTTTCGAAGATTGGAGGACCTGCGGGTCGACCACGACAAAACCCAGCAACAGATCGCCGATATTCTGCATCGCAAAAGGGAGGTCTACCGACGCTACGAAAAGGGTGAGCGCGAGATTCCTGTCTGGGCTCTGATTCGTCTTGCAGAATATTACAAGACGAGCGTGGATTACATCCTCGGACGGACCGAGAACAAGGATTGGCCTGTAAAAAAGACATAAAACAAAGCGGCGCGCTACGGCGCGCCGCTTTTATTCTGTACGATCGGCATGCGCGTTCACAGGGAGCGAAACCGGGGCTGCAAAAGCGACGGGCGGACTCCGCTGCATACGGCGCGCGCGGCGCGCATATGTTCCCCGCAGGGAAACGCGCCCGGCAGGGCGCGCCCGCAGCCTGAACGACAACCGGAGGAAATGGTTTGACGGCGTTCCGGGGCGCGCGGGTCCAATATGACGGATTGGGCGGCGCGCAGGAGGGGGGAATCGCGGGCCGCCCGGATTTAAACGAGCGGTGTCCGCGCCGGTATAATCATACCGGCTGTCCGGAAGGGGAATTGTGGAAACGCGCCAGTAAAAAGCCCTGCGAAGCGCGCGCGTCCGCGCCCTATGCATCGTGGATGGAACGGGTACGGCGCGGCGTTCCCGGTAGCGTGCCGGGACGAAGCGCCGCGCCTGCGCACAAATGCGGCAGGCGCGGCGGGACTGGAGAATATATACAGTACGGCATTGGCGCGCAGGACTTTTGCGCGCGCCTGGCGTTTACGCGGCTATTCCAGAAAACCCGCGCCGACGACCGCGTCTTTGTCGTAAAACACGGCGGTCTGCCCCGGTGTGACGGCCCGCACCGGCGTTTCAAACCGGATATACGCTTTTCCGCCGGCAAGGGCGATATGGGCGGGAACCATGGCTGCGGCGTAGCGGGTTTTCACCATGGCGTCGAACCGGTCGCCATCCTTAAAAGCGCGCATCTGCCACACCAGCCCGGCCGCGACGGCGCTGTCGGTCATCGGCTCCTGGTGGGAGAGGAACACGTCGCCGGTTTCGGGATCCAGCCGATGCACGAACACCGGTCTGCCGAGCGCAACGCCCAGATTTTTGCGCTGGCCGACCGTGTATTGATAAAATCCGTCGTGCGCGCCGACCACTTCGCCCGTTTCCGCAAGAATGAACCGGCCCGGACGGACGGGCAGGCCGCGTTCGAGCAGGAACTGCCGATAGCCGCCCTGCGCAAAGCAGAGCTCCTGGCTGTCCGGTTTGTCGGCGACGGGCAGACCCGCGGCGGACGCCATGTCCCGCAGCGACGCTTTGTCCCTGCCGTACAGGGGCAGCTCCAGCCGCGCAAGGACGGATTGGGGCAGGCGGCTTAGCATATACGACTGGTCCTTTACGGGGTTGCAGCGTATCGAATACCGGTTATAGCGCTTTTTGACCCCGGCGTAGTGGCCGGTTGCGACGCGGGCGATCCCGTAGCGGTCCGCGCAGGCGCACAGGGCTGCAAATTTGACGGCGGGGTTGCAGAGTACGCAGGGATTGGGCGTGCGCCCGGCTGCGTACTCGCTCAAAAAATTATGTAGCACCTCGTCCTCAAACCGGCGGCGCAGGTCCAGCCGCAGCAGGGGAAAGCCGAGCGCATGGGCGACGGCTTTCGCGTCGGCAAGCTCGCGCTCGCCGCGGCTGTGCATGACGCAGTATGCGCCGGTAACCTGGTATCCGCGCTCCTTCAGCAGCAGGGCCGCGGCCGCGCTGTCCACGCCGCCGGAAAGCCCGATGAGCACCCGTTCCATCAGTGGTGGACGCCGCAGGCGTCGCATTTGCCGTCGCACGCCTGCAGCGCCGCGGGAACGGGCCGGCCCTGCTTGCGCAGGTAATCCGCAATGGCGGACTTGACCGCTTCCTCTGCGAGCACGGAACAGTGGACCTTTGCGGGCGGCAGCCCGTCGAGTGCCTCAATGACGGCGCGGTTGGTAAGCTCCAGCGCCTCGTCAATTGTCTTGCCCTTGACCATTTCCGTCGCCATGGACGAAGTGGCTACCGCCGCGCCGCAGCCGAAGGTTTTGAACTTGATATCGGTAATGACGTCGTTGTCGATTTTAAGATAGATGCGCATAATATCGCCGCACTTGGCGTTTCCGACTTCGCCGACGGCGTCGGCGTCGGGTATTTCGCCCACGTTGCGCGGGTTCATGAAGTGGTCCATGACCTTTTCAGTATACATAACATCATCCTTTCAGCGGCGGCGTCCGGCGCGCAGCGGGACGCCTGTCCGGAATATACTTTCGGGCGCGCAGCCGGAAAGGCCGCGCGCCCGCAAAATCACTTCGGTTCCTGCCCGTTCCACAGCGGGGACATGGCGCGCAGTTTTTCCACAATGGGCGGCAGGGTTTCCAGAATATAGTCCACGTCCTGCTCTGTATTCTCCGCGCCCAGGGTCATGCGCAGCGATCCGTGCGCGATCTCGTGCGTCAGGCCCATGGCCAGCAGCACGTGCGAGGGGTCGAGCGAGCCGGAGGTGCAGGCGCTGCCCGAAGAGGCGCATATGCCCGCAATGTCGAGCCAGAGCAGCAGGGATTCGCCCTCGATATAGGGTATGGATACGTTTACGTTGCCCGGCAGCCTGCGGATACGGTCGCCGTTGAGACGGACATGGGGGATTTTGAGCAGGCCGTCGATGAGCCGGTCGCGCATTTTGACAAGCCGCGCGCCCGTCCGATCCATCTCTTCCACCGACAGGCGCAGCGCCTCCGCCATGCCGATAATACCCGGCGTGTTTTCCGTGCCTGCGCGGCGGTTGCGCTCCTGCGCGCCGCCGTGTATAAAGCCGGGCAGGGCGAGACCTTTCTTGACGTACAGCGCGCCGACGCCTTTGGGGCCTTTGAATTTGTGCGCGGAAAAGGACATAAGCCCGATATCCAGCGCGTGCACGTCGATGGGGATGTGGCCGACAGCCTGGACCGCGTCGGTGTGGAAAGGGACGCAGTGGCGCGCGGCGACCGCGGCGAGTTCGGAGATGGGCTGGATGGTGCCCACTTCGTTATTGGCGAACATGACGGTTACGAGGACGGTGTCCCCGTCAATGGCGGCTTCCAGGTCGGACGCACGGACCAGTCCGTCCTCATAGACGGGCAGCAGCGTCACGGCCGCGCCGCTGTTTTCGATGGCGTGCAGCACGGCGTGGTGCTCGAAAGCCGAGGTGATGATACGCGGCGTCCTGCCCTTTTGCAGCGCGCGCTGCGCCAGCTCCTTAATCACCCAGTTATCGCTCTCAGTCCCGCCGGCAGTAAAGTAGATTTCGTCCGGGCGCGCGCCGATACAGGATGCAATCTGCGCGCGCGCCTGCTCCACAAAGCCGCGCACCTGCTGGCCGGGGCTGTGCACAGAATTTGGGTTGGCATAGTATTCCGTGAAAAACGGGAGCATTTTTTCAACGACGCGCGGGTCCACGCGGGTGGTGGCGGCATTGTCTACGTATACGGTTCTTTTCATGTTCGTTCCTTCCGCTTCTATGGTTTTGTCCATTATTCTTTCCATGCGGGACGGATTCTATGAATTTAATTTTCAGAGGGGTTCAGTCTGGTGTCGTACGCGTCGGCGCTGGCGGTCGCTAGCGCGTCGCACCGCTCGTTTTCCGGATGGCCGTCATGGCCGCGCACCCATATAAACGCGGTGCAGTGCGGCTCCATCGCCGCGCACAGGCGTTTCCACAAATCCTCATTTTTAACCGGTTCGTTGCCCTGCCGCTTCCAGGCCTTGGCCCGCCACTTGTCCAGCCAGCCCTGGTTGACGGCGTCAGTCAGGTACTTGGAGTCGGAATAGAGGTGAACGATACAGGGCTCTTTCAGCGCGGAAAGACCCTCGATGGCGGCGGTCAGCTCCATGCGGTTGTTCGTCGTCTCCGCCGCGCCGCCCGTCAGTTCTTTTTCAAAACCGCCCCAGCGCAGGATGGCCGCCCAGCCGCCCGGTCCGGGATTGCCCCGGCAGGCGCCGTCGGTAAAAATTTCAACCGATTTGCGGGCCCGGTTCTGCATTTCCATGGGGCGCACCTCCCTGTCCACGCGGGTCAATAGGAGACGCGCTCCGCGATATAGGCTTCCAGTTCGTCGATGGGGATACGGACCTGGGCCATGCTGTCACGGTCGCGCACGGTAACGCAGCCGTCCGTTTCGGAATCAAAGTCGTACGTGACGCACAGGGGCGTGCCGATCTCGTCCTGGCGGCGGTAGCGTTTGCCGATGGAGCCCGCGTCGTCATAGTCCACCATAAAGGATCTGGAGAGGTTGCGGCGTATCTGCTGCGCCTTTTCGGCCAGCTTTTTGGAAAGCGGCAACACGGCGCATTTGTAGGGCGCAAGCGCCGGGTGCAGCCGCAGGACGACGCGTACGTCGTTCTTCTCCACGTCGACGACTTCCTCGTCGTATGCGTCTACGAGGAAGGCGAGGGTCACGCGGTCGGCCCCCAGAGACGGTTCGATGACATAGGGAACGTATTTTTCATTCGACTCCTGGTCAAAGTATTCCATGCTTTCGCCCGATTCTGTCTGATGCGCGCTCAGGTCAAAGTCGGTGCGGTCGGCAATGCCCCACAGCTCGCCCCAGCCGAAGGGGAACAGGAACTCAAAGTCGGTCGTCGCCTTGGAATAGTGCGAAAGCTCCTCCGGCTCGTGGTCGCGCAGGCGCAGGTTCTCTTCGCGCATGTTGAGACCGGTCAGCCAGTCACGGCAGAAGGCGCGCCAGTATGCGAACCAGTCGAGGTCGGTGCCGGGCTTGCAGAAGAATTCCAGCTCCATCTGTTCGAACTCACGGGTGCGGAAAGTAAAGTTGCCGGGCGTGATTTCATTGCGGAAGCTCTTGCCGATCTGTGCGACGCCGAAGGGCACCTTCCGGCGGGTCGTGCGCTGGATGTTCTTGAAGTTGACAAAGATACCCTGCGCCGTCTCGGGGCGCAGATACACCTCGCTGGCCGAGTCCTCCGTCACGCCCTGGAAGGTTTTGAACATCATGTTGAATTTGCGGATGTCGGTGAAATCGCTCCTGCCGCAGCCGGGGCAGGGGATATTGTGTTCGCGGATGTATTCGCTCATCTGCTCGTTGGTAAGCGCTTCCACGACCATGTCGATGCCGTTCTGGGCGTTGTAGTCCTCGATCAGCTTATCGGCGCGGTGGCGCATCTTGCAGCCGCGGCAGTCGATCAGCGGGTCGTTGAAATTGACGACGTGGCCCGATGCAACCCAGGTCTGCGGATTCATGAGTATGGCGGAGTCCAGCCCGACGTTGTAGTCGGACTCCTGTACGAATTTTTTCCACCAGGCGCGCTTGACATTGTTTTTCAGTTCCACGCCAAGCGGGCCGTAGTCCCACGTATTCGCAAGGCCGCCGTAGATCTCCGAGCCGGCGTAGATAAAGCCGCGGCCCTTGCACAGGGCGACGATGGTATCCATTGTTTTCTGGTTGTTATCCATGGGGAACGCTCCTTTTCAGAAGTGATATTTACAGATTTGGCCCAAGCTGGTTTTTGACGGCCGGCGCGCGCAGGACCGTCAGCAGCACGGCGAATACGACTGTGGACGCGCACGCCTGCACGACATTGCCGAGAATGTTGGGCACTGCGCCGCCGACGCCGAACAGGATCAGGTCGCTCACATAGTACAGGCCGACGCACAGCACGCCGGAGACGAGGCTCATCAGCCCGTACTTAAACGCCTTGCGCGGCGTGTGGGGAAACAGATATAGCGGCAGCGCCATGAGCGCCTTGATCACGAATGTGAACGGGGCGTATGCCGTAAAGCCCAGGGTGAGATCGGCAAGCGACGCGCCGAGCGCGCCCGCGGCCATGGCATACGGCGGCGGCAGGAACAGCGCCGCGGTGTAGAGCAGCGCGTCGCCGATATGTACGTACCCCGAGTAGACGGGGACGGGGATCTTGATCAGCAGGGTCGCGACATAGACGAGCGCGCCGAACAGCGCGGCCAGGGTAAGGGTTTTCAGGTTCTTTCGCATGGCGACAGGCCTCCTAAAAGTGGTTCAAAAATAACGCCGTTCTCATAGCTCTCGCCAAGGGCGGACGTGCGGCGGATCGCGTCGGACACAAAGCCGCCCGCAAGACGCACCGCGTCCGCAAAGCCGCGGCCGGAAAGCAGCGCGCCGGTCACGACCGAGGCGAAGATATCGCCCGTGCCGCTGCAGTAGGCCGGCAGGCGCGGATGGCGGTCGAAGAAGTATTCGCCGTCGGCAAAGCCCGCGTTGACGATGCTGTCGCCCCGGCGTATGCCAGTTATCACGACGTAGCGCGGACCGAGCGCGGACAGGGATTTCGCGTATTCGCGCATATCCTGCTCCGAAGCTTCGGCGCGGTAGGGCAGGCCGAGCAGTATGCACGCTTCGGTGAGGTTCGGCGTAATACAGTCCGCCGCCTCGCACAGCGCGCGCATACGCGCGCACATGTCGGCCGTATAGGTTTTGTAGACCGCGCCGTCGTCGCCCATGACGGGGTCGACAATGCGAAGCGCGCCGGGATGGGCTCGGCAGAAATCGAGCACAATGTCGATTTGCTCCGCGCTGCCTAGAAACCCGGAGTAGACCGCGTCAAAACGCACGCCCAGCCTGTCCCAGCCGGCGGCGTATTCGCGCATGTGCGCGGTAAAGTCGGCAAAGGTGAAGGAGGGGTAGCCCGTGTGCGCGCAGAGCACCGCGGTAGGGAGCGGACAGACCTGCACGCCCATGGCGGAGATGACCGGGATGGCGACAGTCAGCGAACAGCGGCCAAAGCCGGACAGGTCATTGATTGCCGCGACGCGCTTCGGCACCGTCATTTCCGATTCCACCTTTCCGAAATTTTATAACGCTTAATTTAGTATAATACTATACATACATAAAAAATGCAAGAGCGACTTGCCTTCTCCACACTGCGCAGGCATGATCTCTGCATGCGAAAAAGGCGCTTGGACAGCGCCGGCGGGGGTTAAGGGCCGGACGCATGCAGGCGGGGGAAAGGGCCGGGCGCATGCAGGCGGGCGAAGGGCCGGGCGCGCAGGCGGGAGGAAAGGGCCGGGCGCATGCAGGCGGGGAAAGGGTCGGGCGCGCGCAGACGGGCGAAGGGCCGGGCGCGCGCAGGCGGGGGAAAGGGCCGGGCGCGCGCAGACGGGGGAAAGGGCCGGGCGCGCGCAGACGGGGGAAAGGGCCGGGCGCGCGCCGGCGGGGGAAAGGGCCGGGCGCATGCAGGCGGGCGAAGGGCCGGGCGCGTACAGGCGGGTTAAGGGCTGGGCGCATGCAGGCGGGGGAAAGGGCGGCGCCCGCGTCTGAAAGGCGCTTTTGGCGCGCAGGGTGAGGCCAGGTTGTAAACGCCCATTATACGGCGCACCGACCGGCTTCGGTTGACAAGGACGCCGTTTCCCGGTATACTGATAACTAATAATCACAACGGACACAGGAGGCGCGTATGGGACGAAAACGGACGATACAGTTTGGCATGGACGTGGTTGCGATCGTGATCGCCGTGCTCGGCGTAGCCGAGATCATTCCACGTGGCATTGGATTTGCGGCGGCAATTTGCCTTTTGGCGGCGGTTCTGTTCTGGAACGGGATCGACGCGCTGCGGGAAAAGCGCAAAGCGTACGCGGTGGTCATGATGCTGTTCGGCGCGGTGATGGCCGGGTTTGCGATTACCGTATATCTGCTTCCGCTGTTCTGATTCTTATCTGCCAGGGCACGCCCGGCGCCGCATTGGCGGCGCCGGGCGTGCCGCATTTCTGCGCCAGGGGTGTTTTTTTTTTCGCGCGGCAGAACGCTGGAAAACACTTTTTTTTGTCCTGTATATTTGCCGCGTATTATTAAATAGGAAGGAGGGCTTGGAACTAGAAAAACCGGCCTTGCGGCCGCTTAAATCGCGCGTTCTGTAGGTTTGTCAAACATATTGGACAGAGAATTCTAAGGGGGAGCGCCAGCCGA
>ERZ827423.1096-NODE-1096-length-28624-cov-41.161504_pt1 | contig 28624 bp, 25 predicted proteins | sample MGYA00519775_ERZ827423 | MGnify/ENA primary metagenome ERZ827423 (study PRJEB31778, sample SAMEA3449296) | human gut metagenome | biome: human gut; feature: human-associated habitat; material: faeces | place: United Kingdom | collected 2010/2012 ... | reverse complement strand
CTTTTCCCCACAAAGGCTCCGCCTTTGCGGGGACCCCGGCGCACTAGGCTGCGCATCCCGGCTCTCTGCGCGGGCTTACGCTTGCGTCTCCGTACAGCGCGGCGTGCGGCGCGGATGCTCGCCTCCTTTTCCCCACAAAGGCTCCGCCTTTGCGGGGACCCCGGCGCACTAGGCTGCGCACCCGGCTCTCTGCCCGGGCTTACGCCTGCGCGGGGACAGAGCGCGACTTCATATGAACACGGCGACATAACGGCGGTTACGCAGATCAGACAACAGCGCGCGACCAGGTCGGCACGCCGTTTTTGTTAAATTTCACAAAGGCGATTGACACCACTTTGGAATACCGGTATAATATTAAACGAAATAAAGGATAAGGAGTGGGTACGAATGAAAATTTTCATTGACACCGCGAACGTCGATGAAATCCGCAAGGCCAATGACCTGGGCGTTATCTGCGGCGTGACGACAAACCCGTCGCTGATTGCGAAGGAAGGCCGGGACTTCGTCGAAGTCGTTAAGGAGATAACCGATATAGTCGACGGCCCGATCTCTGCGGAGGTCATCTCCCTCGAAGCCGAGGGCATGGTCGCCGAGGCGAATGAACTCGTAAAAATCCACAAGAACATCGTCATCAAACTGCCGATGTGCGCCGAAGGCCTGAAAGCCTGCAAGATTCTCACTTCCAAAGGCATTAAGACCAATGTGACGCTGATTTTCAACGCGGCGCAGGCGCTGCTCGCCGCCAAAGCGGGCGCGACCTATGTTTCCCCCTTTGTCGGCAGAGTGGACGACACCGGCTGGGACGGCATATCCCTGATCAGCGAAATCGCGGAAATTTTTGATATCCACGGCATTGAAAGCGAAATCATCTCCGCTTCCATTCGCACCGTCAATCACGCCATCGAGAGCGCCAAGGCGGGCGCGGACATCGCCACCATCCCCTACAAGGTCATTATGCAGATGATCGACCACCCGTTGACGACCGCCGGCATTGCCCGTTTCCTCAAAGACTGGGAAGGCGTACCAAAAAAGTAAAGCAAATATTAACCATTTAATCTAAATATTGGATATTTGTGTGGGACTGAATTTCCTTTCAGTCCCATTTTCTTGAAAATATTGGCAATAATTCGATATTTTTTAGCAAAATTCAAAGATTTTTACAAAATAAAATTGACATACGGCCTTCACTGTAATAAAATACATTTGTACATCGCAGCAGCGTGCTTCGTGCGACGAGTTAATGACGTGGTCTGGGGGGACGACGCAATCGTTTATCTGCGATGTATATGCGAGTAATGGCGCGGCAGATTCCAGCGGTCCTGTTCCTGAGACCGGGGGGGATTTCAGGAATTTGCGGGGTTTGTTAACGGATATTCCATTATTTCTCGGGGCTGCCGCGTCATGGCTCCATTTCCGGCAGGCTTTACGAATGCCGGAGCGAAAGGGGGACTGGTCCGAAACTGGTCCCCCTTTTGTAATTTGCCGATTCGTTCAGGTATAAACAAGCGCAGGTTTGGCCTGCGCTTGTTTTTTGTGTCGATGTCCTGCCGGACTGGCGAACCGCGGCCCGCCGGAACGGGAACAGCGGCCTTCCGGGCTGGGAGCCGGCTTTTATTTTTTGGGAAAGGGCTTTCTCTCATCGCTGACGCCGGTAATATAATCCATATTCACATTGTAGAATCTTGCCAGAACAATAAGACTTTCAACTGGGATACGGGTTTTCCCAATCTCATAGTCAGAGTAGGTACGCTGTACGACATGCAGCAATGCAGCTATCTGCGTTTGATTCAAGTCGTGATCTTCACGTAAGGAGCGGATTCTTTCATAATAAGTCATGCGTCACGGTTCCTTTCCTTTCCCAAAACATCACCCACGGGGAAAGTTCTTTTTTATATCGCTCGCCCCAATGATGTAATCCATGTTCACATCATAAAACTCCGCAAGCATAATCAGGCGCTTCACAGGAATACGGATATATCCCAATTCATAATCCGAGTAAGTTTTCTGATTTATTTTCAAATATGCGGCAACCTGCGCCTGGTTTAAGCCCCTGCCCTCTCTTAAACCGCGAATCCGATCACAATAGGTCATAAAGCAATCCTTTCATCCATTTTATTTTTGGGGATAAGGGTCTCGCACGTCGCTGACCCCAACCATAAAATTCATACTTACATTGTAGAGATATGCCAGCTGAATCAGACTGTCAACCGGAATACGGGTTTTCCCGTTTTCGTAGTCTGAATAAGTGCGCTGCCCCACGTGCAAGTAATCGGCAACCGAAGATTGGGACAGCCGCTTTTCCTTGCGCAATATACGCATCCGTTCGTAATATTTCATACGTATCACCTGTTGACTTTTAGAGTTAGTTGCTCTATAATTACTTTGTAGGGAACGGTTTCTTTATGTTGCTTATCCCGCAGATATAATCCATACTTACGTTGTAAAAACGGGCAAGTACAATCAACCGGTCAATGGGAATACGCGACTTGCCAATTTCATAATCCGAATAAGTCCGCTGTACCACTTTAATTACCTGGGCGATTTCCGTCTGTGTGAAATCCCGGTCTTCACGCAATTCCAGAATCCTTTCTGGGCAAGTCATCAGGCTTCCTCCTCATCTTAGTGTTTTAACACCTAGCCTGATTATACATTAGTGTAATACTACCTAAGCAATTTTATAGTTATAAACTCTGAATTTAATATTGCATGCAAAAGGCGGGATGAACATGATTTATACGGAGCGCATACGGGGCTTAAGAGAAGACCATGATCTGACACAAAAGAGTATAGCAGACATATTATATGTCAACCGTCAGACATATGCCGATTACGAAAAGGGAAACGTGCGCATCCCGATTGACAGACTGATTGCGCTCGCAAAATACTACAACGTCAGCATGGACTATATCAGCGGCGTAAGCGACATCAAAAACGATTCCCCAAAGCCTGACGGATCGGAGGCGGACTGTGGTATTTCCAAGAATCAGGCAGCTGCGGCTGGAACGCGGCCTGGAGCCGGCGCAGATGGCGGAAACGCTCCATATGAGCCTGCGCGTATATGCAGCGTACGAGTCCGGCGCGCGGCCGCTGGACGTGGACACGCTGACCGCGCTCGCGCGCTTCTACGACGTGAGCACAGACTACCTTGCGAGCATAACAGACCAGCGGGACCCCTACCCGAAACGCTGAGCCTTTGTTCCCGCAGCGCTGTCCGCAGAGAGGTGCGTAACCCCCCGCCAGGACTGACAGGCCCTCCGGCTCCGTATACGGCGACCCCGCTGGACGCCGGCGGAAAACGCACCCCTCTGCGGACGGCGCTGCCACAACTGAACCGCACTTCCCAAAATTGAACGACGCGACAAAAAAAGAAAAAAACGCAAAATATAAGCGAGGCCCATCTTTCGATGAGCCTCGCTTATATCAGGGTGATGATATAAATAAGACCTGACCTTTCGGTCGGCCGGGTCCCCAAGAGGAACGGGCCGCGCCGCAAACCGACTGCGGACCATGGGTGGAGACAGCCGTCTCCGGTGAGACGCCGGGCAAAACCCGCTACCGGACGTCCTTTCTACGACGCATCAAACGGCGCGCTGGACCTTGCCGGAACGCAGGCACCTTGTGCAGGCGTACACATGTTTGGGAGAGCCGTTTACAACCGCTTTTACGCGCTGTATGTTCGGGCGATATACTCTATTCGAGCGCCTGTGCGAATGGGACACTTTGATTCCAAACGCCACGCTTTTACCGCAAATATCACACTTCGCCATCACTACACCTCCCATATCTTTTCATGTCGCTACTTATATTACCATACTTTTTTTGAAAAATCAACCTTTTTTTATTTTTAATTGTTTGTAGACTGAAAATATTTGTATACGCGGCCATTTTATAGTATAATAAGTAAAGAAATTTCACTGGCGGCAAACGCCGGGTGCTCGCGCCCGCAAACGGATATGCGCTATCCGCCCCGAAAGGAGCCTGCCGATTGGATAAAAAATTTACCATTCCCGTTAAAAAAATCCTGCGTGAGATTCCCATGGAGCACATTTACATCCCGCGGGGCGGGTTCGACCTGCCGGTTTCCAGCACCGATCTCAACCGGCCCAGTCTGCAGCTGACCGGGTTCTTCGCCTACTTTGACAACCGCCGCATTCAGCTATTCGGACGGGTGGAGATGGCCTACCTCGCAACGCTGGACTCCGACGCGCGCAAAGAGGCGGTGCGCGGCGTGTTCAAACGGCGCATCCCGCTTGTCATTGTGACGCGGGGCATGGATATTTTTCCGGAGATGCTTGAACTCGCCAAGGAATACGGCGTGACGCTCGTGCGCAGCCAGGACGCGACTTCCTACGTTACGTCCACGCTCAACGCCTATCTCAACAAGGAGCTTGCGCCCCGAATCACCATTCACGGCGGTCTGGTCGAGGTCTATGGCCAGGGAATCCTGCTGCGCGGCGACAGCGGCATCGGCAAGAGCGAGACTGCGATCGAACTGATCAAGCGCGGACACAGGCTGATCGCCGACGACGCGGTGGAGATCAAGCGCGTATCCAGCATCACCCTGCTCGGCAGCGCGCCCGCCATTATCCGCCACTTTATCGAGCTGCGCGGCATCGGCGTGGTCAATGTCCAAAACCTGTTCGGCATGGGCGCAATCAAGGAAGTGGAAAAAATCGACCTTGTTATTGAACTTGAAAACTGGGTCGAAAACAAACAGTACGACCGGTTCGGCCTCGAACACCAGGAGACGGAAATCCTGGGCCTGAAGGTGCCCATGCTCACCGTACCGGTGCGGCCCGGGCGGAACCTTGCCGTCGTTATCGAAGTCGCGGCGATGAACCAGCGCCAGCGCATGCTCGGCTATGACGCTGCGATTGAACTGAACAAAAGACTACTCAGCAATTTTAAGGAGAACGCATGATCCGGATCGAAATAGACACGCATACGCATACCTCGGCGAGCACCCATGCATACAGCACGCTGTGGGAAAACGCCGCCTGGGCCAAAAGAATCGGGCTGAAAGGCATCTGCATGACAAATCACGGACCTTCCCTGCCCAACGCGCCGCACCTGTGGCATTTCAATTCTCTGTACAATCTGCCTGAACAGATAGACGGGATCCGGCTTGTTCCGGGCATAGAATCCAATGTGCTTGACGCGGACGGCAACCTCGACCTGCCGGTCGACCGCTGCCGCAAAAGCATTCAGCTTGTGCTCGCCGGCATCCACTTCCCCGTATACCAGCCCGCTGATACGCAGACGCACACGCGCACATGGCTCAACGTGGCAAAAAATCCGTATGTGGACATCATCGCCCACTGCGGCGCGGAAAGGTATGCCTTTGACTTTGAAACCGGCGTGAAGGCGTTCAAGGAATACGGCAAGGTCGTTGAAATCAACAGCCATTCGTTCCATGTGCGCCAAGGCAGCACCAAAAACTGTTACGAAATCGCAAGGCTCTGCAAAAAATACGAAGTGCCGGTCGTGCTCTCGTCCGACGCGCACTTCTGTACCAGCGTCGGCGACGTGGCGGACGCCGTCCTCTGCGCCGAGGCCGCTGGCATTCCGGAAAAACAGATACTCAACGCTTCGCTTGACGCTTTCCTCGATTTTCTGCAGCAGCGGCAGCCACTACAATAAAACATCACGGAGGAACATTCCGATGGTTGACCTCAGATATGTTATCGACTACCTCGCTTATAACGGCATTTTCTACCTTGTCAACGAGCCCATGCAGCGGCACACCACCTTCCAGATCGGCGGCGTGGCAGACGTCGTCGCCTACCCCACGCGCCGGCGTGAAATCTGCGATCTGACCCGTATCTGCAAAACGTCGGACACGCCGCTGACCGTGATCGGCAACGGCTCGAATATCCTCGTGCGCGACAAGGGCGTGCGCGGCCTTGTCATTATGACCGACCGCCTGCGCCGCGTTTCCGTCTCCGGTACGAACACCATTGAGGCCTGGGCCGGCGCGCCCATCGCTAAGGCCGCAAATCTCGCCCGCAACTACTCGCTCGCCGGGCTTGAGTTCGCCTACGGCATACCCGGCACCGTCGGCGGCGCGGTGTACATGAACGCGGGCGCGTACAACCGGAACATGGACAACGTCGTCACCGAGACCGAATATGTCGACGACGAGGGGCGGCTTAAAACCATGAAGGGGGAGGAACATCAGTTCGGCTACCGCAAAAGCGTATTCCGCGATACCAACTTCGTTATTGTCAAAACCGTGCTGACCCTGACCGAGGGCGACAGCACTGAAATCACGGCCAAGATGAATGAGTATACCCGTCTGCGCGCTGAAAAACAACCGCTCGACATGCCCAGCGCCGGCAGCGTTTTCAAGCGACCGCCCGGATTCTTTGCCGGCAGGCTCGTTGAGGACAGCGGCATGAAGGGCTATCAGATCGGCGGCGCGCGCGTCAGCGACAAGCACGCCGGCTTTATCGTAAACACCGGCAACGCCACCTGCGGCGACGTGATCCGCCTGATTGAAACCATTCGTGAAGCCGTTTTCCGCAAGTTCGGCGTGGAGCTGGAATCGGAAATTCGGGTAATAGGAGAAGCCTAAGTGGAACTCATTATTGTCACCGGCATATCCGGCGCTGGAAAGAGCAAAACGCTCGACCTGCTTGAGGATATCGGCTATTACTGCGTGGACAACATACCTCCCGACCTCATCCCCAAATTTGCGGAATTGTGCCGCGGGCAGCAGGGCGGGATGGACAAGGTCGCCATCGGCGCGGACGTGCGCACCGTACAGAACTTTCAGGCGTTGCGCGACGCCATCGCCGCGTTCAGCCCCGATGTGCGCTGCCGCGTCATCCTCGTCGACGCGTCGACCGCCGTACTGATCAAGCGGTTCCAGGAGACGCGGCGCAAGCATCCGCTCGCGGGCAAGGTGGAGGGGCCGATTGAGGACCTGATCAAATATGAACGACGGCTGCTTGAGCCGATGTTCTCCATCGCCGACTTTATCATCGATACGTCTACGACGACAACGGCGCAGCTCTGGAACATCCTGATCGCCTATCTTCTGGGCAAGGAACGCGAGCTGGAGATACAGATCGTCTCCTTCGGGTACCGGGGCGGGCTGCCGCCTGAGGCGGACATGGTGTTCGACATGCGCTGCCTCGAAAATCCTTACTATGTTGACGAACTGCGGGACCTGACGGGGCTGGACGCGCGTATCGAACGCTTTGTGCTCGACGCGGACGGGACCATGGACTACCTGCGCCGGATTCTGGACCTGATTCAATCCAAGCTGCCCCGCTTCTCCCGCGAGGGGCGCGGCACGCTCGTGGTCGGAATCGGCTGCACGGGCGGGCGGCACCGTTCGGTCGTCGCCGCGCGCTGGCTGGCCGACAGGCTGCGTGAAGCGGGCGGGAACGTCGTGCTCCGGCACCGGGATATCCGGGAGGGATCGGGAAAATGACCAGTTTTGGCCAGGCTGTGAAGGGCGAGATCGCGCAGGTGACCAGCGGGCCGTGCTGCCGCCGCGTCCAGCTCTACGCCCTGCTGCTCACGGCGGGCAGGCTGGAACCCGACGCGCTGACGCTGCGCACCGAGAGCGACGCGGCGCGCGCCTATGCCGAGGCGGCCCTGAACGACTGCTTTGGGATCCGGCCGCAGCTCAAAAGCGCGGATAAGGGGGACGGGCACATCTACACCCTGCGCGTTTCCGACGCAGACGCGGCGCGCAGGATATACGCCGCCTATGGGTTCGACCCGCACGCGCCCTTCATCCGTATCAACGGAAAGCTCACCGCCAAAGACTGCTGCAAGACCGCTTTCCTGCGCGGTATGTTCCTCGGCTGCGGGACTGTGACAGATCCCGGCAAAGGGTACGGCCTGGAATTCGACTGCAGGCGCTTTCATCTGGCGAAGGACATGGCGCTGCTGCTGGCTGAACTCGGCTATCCGCCCAAGACCGGGCGGCGTGGCGGCGGCTACGTCGTCTACTACCGCGACAGCGGCGCGATCGAGGACCTGCTGGGGATAATGGGCGCGACGCGGGCGGTGTTTAAGCTGATGGATGTGAAGATTGAAAAGGATATCCGCAACAACGTCAACCGCCAGAACAACTGCGACGTGGCCAACGCCGGCAAGCAGGCCGCAGCGGCCGCCGTACAGCTTAAGACCGTAACGGAGCTCGAAAGCCAGGGCCGGCTCGCGGCCCTGCCGCCTGAACTGCGCCAGCTGGCGCTGCTGCGTATGCAGTATCCCGAGCTGTCCCTTACCGAGCTCGGCGGGCTGTGCGAACCGCCCATCGGCAAGAGCACGGCGCAGCGGAGATTCGCGCGCATCCGCGAATTCTCACAGCAGCGGCACAGAGAATGCAAAGGAAAGGACAAGGACCAAGCGAATGACTGATTTTGTACACCTGCATGTACATACTGAATACAGCCTGCTCGACGGCGCTTGTAAAATCAAGGAGCTGGTAAAGCTCGCCGCCTCGCTCGGGCAGAAGGCCATTGCTATCACCGACCACGGCGTCATGTACGGTGTCATAGATTTTTACAAGGCCTGCAATGCGGCCGGGATCAAGCCTGTGATCGGCTGCGAGGTGTATACCGCGCCCGGCAGCCGGTTTGAAAAACAGCGCCGGGCCGATTACGACTACGCGCATCTGCTGCTGCTGGCCAAGAACAACACGGGATATCAGAACCTGTCCAAGCTCGTAACCTACTCCTACACCGAGGGCTTCTACATCAAGCCGCGCGTGGACGAAGAGCTGCTGCGCAGGTACAGCGAGGGGATTATCTGCCTTTCCGCCTGCCTTGCAGGCGAGATTCCGCGCGCCATCATGCAGGACGACATGGCGGGCGCGGAAAAGATTGCGCTGAAATACCGCGAGATATTCGGCGCGGAAAACTTCTACCTGGAAATCCAGGACCATGGGATGGCGGAGCAGAAAAAAGTCAACCGCGGCATTCTGGAAATCAGCCGCAAGCACGGCATCCCCCTTGTCTGCACCAACGACGCGCACTACCTGCGCCAGGAGGACGCGGACGCGCAGAACGTGCTGATGTGCATACAGACCAACCACACCGTCGAAGAGGGGTCGGGGCTTGCCTTTGAGACACAGGAGTTCTACATCAAAAGCGGCGACCAGATGGCCGAACTGTTCGACTACGCGCCCGAAGCGGTCGCCAACACGGTCAGAATCGCGGAAGCCTGCAACGTCGACTTTGAATTCGGCACGCTGCGCCTGCCGAATTTTACCGCGCCCGACGGTCTGGAAAACTTCGACTATCTCACCCAGCTCTGCTTCGACGGGCTCAAGGACCGATACGACCCGGTCACCGACGCGCACAGAGAACGGCTGACGTTTGAGCTGGACACCATCAAGCAGATGGGGTATGTGGACTACTTTCTCATCGTTTGGGATTTCATCAACTATGCGCGCTCGCAGGGGATTCCGGTCGGCCCGGGCCGCGGCAGCGCGGCCGGCGCGCTCGTCTCGTACTGCCTCGGTATTACAAATATCGATCCGCTGCGCTTTAACCTGCTGTTCGAGCGGTTTTTGAATCCTGAGCGCGTCACCATGCCGGATATTGACATCGACTTCTGCTATGAGCGGCGGCAGGAGGTTATCGACTATGTTGTGCGCCGCTACGGCTCCGACCATGTGTGCCAGATCGTCACGTTCGGAACGATGAAGGCGCGCGGCGTTGTGCGCGACGTGGCGCGGGCGCTGGGATTTGCCTATGCGGACGCGGACCGCGTCGCGAAGCTCATCCCCTCAGATCTGGGCATGACGCTCGAGCGCGCGCTGGAGATCAGCCCCGACCTGCGCAGCCTGTACGAGGAGGACGACGCGGTGCGGCAGCTCATCGACACATCGCTCAAGATCGAGGGCATGCCCCGGCACACCTCCATACACGCCGCGGGCGTCGTGATTACGGACGAGCCTGTGAGCGAATACCTGCCCCTGCAGCTGAGCGACAACGCGATCGTCACCCAGTACCCGAAAGACACGGTGGAAGAGCTGGGCCTTTTGAAAATGGACTTTCTGGGGCTTCGGAACCTGACCATCCTCGCCGACACGCTGCGCATGATCGAGCAGGCGGGCAAGCCTTTCGACTTTGACGCCTACAACAACTACACCGACCCTGAAACCTATGAACTGCTATCCGTGGGCAATACGAGCGGCGTGTTCCAGCTCGAATCCGCCGGCATGCGCCGCACGCTCATGGAACTTAAGCCCAAGACGATTGAGGACATTATCGCGATTATCTCCCTGTACCGGCCGGGGCCGATGGATTCCATTCCCCGATATATCTATGGCAAGAACAACCCGGACAAGGTGGAGTACACCCACGAAATGCTCCGCGATATTCTGGACGTGACCTATGGCTGCATCGTCTATCAGGAGCAGGTCATGCAGATTGTCCGGAAGATGGCGGGCTACAACTACGGCCGCGCCGACCTGGTACGCCGCGCCATGGCCAAGAAAAAGCCATCGGTCATGGAAAAGGAGCGCGAATACTTCCTGCACGGCCTGACCGACGAGAACGGAAACGTCATTGTGGACGGCTGCCTGCGGCGCGGCGTGGACGAGCGCTCCGCCAACATTATTTTCGACGAGATGACCAAGTTCGCCGCGTATGCCTTCAACAAATCCCACGCCGCGGCCTATGCCGATATCGCCTATAAGACCGGCTACCTCAAGCGCCATTACCAGAACGAGTATATGGCCGCGCTGTTCACGAGCGTGCTCGACAACACGGCAAAGGTCGTCGAGTACAAAGACGAGTGCGAACGGCTCGGCATCCCCCTACTGCCGCCCGACGTAAACGAGAGCGATGCGGGGTTTACGCCCGTATCGAACGGGATCCGGTTCGGGCTGGTGGCGATCAAGAACATTGGCCGCAGCTTTATTGAGGCGCTTGTGAAGGAACGCGCCGCAAACGGGCCGTTTAAGAGCTTTTACGACTTTGTGGACCGGATGCTGGACAAGGATATGAACAAGCGCGCGGTCGAATCGCTGATTAAATGCGGCGCGTTCGACTCGCTGGGCGTGAACCGGCGCAGGCTGATGAACCGCTATGAGAGCGTCATGTCCACCCTTGCGGGAGAGCGAAAGAATAACCTTGCCGGACAGCTCTCCCTGTTCGGCGAGACGCTCGCGCCCAAGGATGAGGACCTGTTTCCCGATCTGCCCGAATTCAGCCAGAAAGAGCTGCTTGCCTATGAAAAGGAGGTGGCCGGCATGTACCTGTCGGGCCATCCCATGCAGGACTACAAAAAGGAAGTGCAGCAGCTGCACGCCACCCCGATTGCAAATCTGTTGCCAGATGAGGACGGCAATTCCGAGTTTAAGGGCGGGCAGACCGTGCTGATTGCGGGGATGATCGCGCAGGTCACGACCAAACTCACCAAAAACGACGCGACCATGGCCTTCCTCTCTATTGAGGACACGACCGGTTCGATCGAGACGCTGGTTTTCCCCAAGGTGCGGGACAAGTACGCCAAGCTCATTGTTCAGGACACGCCCGTCGCGCTGCGCGGCAAGCTTTCCATTCGCGAGGAAGAAGACCCCAAACTGCTTTGCGATATGATCGCGCCGCTGACAGGCGCGAGCCAGAACATGGGCAAGCTCTATATCAAGCTTGCGCCGGCCAAGGCCGCGTATGAGCGGCAGATCAAGGACCGGCTGCGGCAGGCGCCGGGCGCGGGACAGGTCGTGTTCTACTTTGAGCAGGACAAGAAATATTACCGGTTCACGGAAACCGTCAGCATCACCGACGAATTGCTCAGCGAGCTGCGCGGACTGCTCGGCAAAGAATGCGTTGTATTGTCAAAGTAATATTTGACAAACTATATATAACAGCACATACAGCAGGACAGGAAAGGAAGGATATAATGGCAGATACACCCAAACGCATCGGCGTACTCACAAGCGGCGGCGACGCGCCGGGCATGAACGCTGCGGTGCGCGCCGTCACCAGAACCGCCATCAACGAGGGTTACGAGGTCATCGGTTTCATGCGCGGCTACAACGGCCTTGTCAACAACGATTATATGGTGATGAATATTCGGACTGTGTCCGATACCATACACCGGGGCGGAACGCTGCTCTATACCGCCCGCTGCGAGGAGTTCAAAACGGAAGAGGGCGTGAAAAAAGGCGCGTCCGTCTGCAACGACCTGAACATTTCCGGGCTGGTCGTCATCGGCGGCGACGGCTCTTTCCGCGGCGCCAAAGACCTGACGCAGTACGGAATCAGCTGTATCGGCATACCCGGCACAATCGACAACGATATTGGGGCCAGCCAGTACTCGATCGGATTTGATACGGCCGTCAATACCGTAACCGAGATGGTGGACAAGATCCGCGACACCTCCCAGTCCCACGACCGCTGCACCGTCGTCGAGGTCATGGGACGCAGAGCCGGGCATATCGCCCTGCATGCCGGACTTGCGACCGGCGCGACCGCCGTGCTGGTGCCGGAAGTCAAGTTCGACTTTGAACGGGATATTATTAAACGGATCGTACAGGCGGCGGAATCCGGGAAAAAGCATTTCGTAATCATGGTCGCCGAAGGCGTCGGCGGCGTCGGCGAACTGGCCAAGGCCATCCAGTGGCGCACCGGTATCGAGTCGCGCGCGTCCATACTTGGATATGTACAGCGCGGCGGGAGTCCGTCGGCGCGCGACCGTACCATGGCGAGCCGTATGGGCCACCATGCCGTGCAGCTGATTGGCAGCGGCCAGGACAACCGCGTCGTTGTGTACGAAAACGGAACGATAACCGACTTCGACCTGAGGGAAGCGCTCGACATGCACAAGTCGTTCGACATGGACCTCTATAACATCTGCCTGGAAATCAACTCGTAAACAGACGCGGCGGGTCTATCGCGGCGCCGCATTGGAAGGAGGACATGGCTATGGACTACAGAAAGTTTGGCGACACGTACGCCGTGCGGCTTGCGCCGGGCGAAGAGGTATGCGAAAGTCTGCTTGCGCTATGCAAAAAGGAAAAGCTCGGCGCCGGGACCGTGTCCGGAATCGGCGCGGCGGGGAAGGCGACGCTGGGCGTGTACCGCGTCGCGGAGCAGGTATATGTAAGCCGCAGCCTTGAGGGCGAATTTGAAATTGCATCGCTTATGGGAAACATATCGCAGCAGGCGGGACAGCCCTATCTGCATCTGCACGCTGTTTTGTCGGACGCCGGCGGCGGCGTGTACGCCGGGCATCTGAGCGAGGCGTATATCAGCGCGACGGCGGAAATTTTCATTACCACGCTGCAGGGAGAGCTGGGACGTAAGCGGGACGAACGGCTCGGCATCAATCTTATGGTTTTGTAAAGGCATATAAAAGAGCGTTTCGCATAGTGTCACCATCCGATAAGGCTGTGAATATGGAACTCGTTAAATTACACAATCTATCGGGCGTTGCAAGGAAAAATGTCGAGAGGAACTGCAAAAGGTTCCCTCTCGACATTTTTCTGTTCATAGCGGTACATTCGACTGTTACATCGCCTATGCATACAATTATAGTAAAACTCAAAGGAGATTGTACTATAAGAGCTAAACAGGATTGCATAGCTTTAGACGATTTTGAATAGATACTGGTGGTGCATTGCTTAAACGAAATGCAGAAAAACCTTATTGCCGACGGTAAGTACACCGATACAATGGACGAGGTTTTGCTGAAGATCATTGAAATACAAAGCAAATGAAATGCAAGGTTGTAAACAAGAAGGCGTGATTATGAAAAAGGTGATTTATAACGAAAAAAATGCAAATTAGAATTCAGAGTATTGACCAGATGTTATAGGGTTCACAGCCATCACCGCCCCACATATGAGCACCGGACATACCATTTTTAATGGGAGATTCCCATTTTACAGGAAGTTCCCGGGTGAAACCTTTGACAAGATCGAAAACAACACCGCTGCACCTCCGTTCAGCAAGCGTCTTCAGGAATCGGCGGTTCATAGAACCCATACATACACGATGGTATTATCGGAAGGATCTCCAGCATTGATGCCTTCCGTGTTTTCGCCTTCTTTTACTTCGCCGTCAGTTGCAACATCAGAAGAATTGTGCTAAGTAAAGTACAAGAGGAGCTGACAGCTCCGAAACAGGGATATCGAAAACTGTCAGCTCTCATTTTACTTTTTTGTAATATAGATAAGAAGAGACATTCTTGCTTCATTGAAAGTAAGGGTGATACCGTCAGTCATAAGGGTCTCGCCATCCACTTCCATGGTTTCGCCGTTGTCATCAACTTCTAGAAGATAGGTAGCATCCGCATCCAGGCCTCTGAGAACAAAGGATTGCTTGGACACCATAGATTTCTCGGGACGGAAGGCCATGAGGAAACCTCTGCCCTCTTCGGGTACATAGTATTCGTAGCAGGCGTTAATGCTATCATAATTGTTACCTGTGCCCTGTGCGAGAATATAGTAGTCACCATTCATCATTTTACGGCAGGTGAGGTACTCTTCTGCCTTTTCCATCCACCATTCGACGTTTGTTACAGGAACGCCCATTGTCAAACCAGCACCCATCTGGCATCGGAATTCGTAAGAATCATCACAGCCTTCGTTGGAGGCACCGCCACAGGACAGGGGAATCCAGTAGCTTAAGTTCCACCCGATGTTTCTTGTGCCGTCAGCTGTGGTTGCTGCGTCCACGCCGAGCACGTAATAGTCCGAACGCCAAAGGGGAACGGAGCGTTTCATCATTTCTATATCAAGACGTCTGCCGCCGGATGCGCAGTTGTCTATCATAAGGCCGGGGACGTTTTCGCGGAGTGCATCGAGATAACGGTAGAGGTTGGTTATGTACTTGATCTCGGTGATACCAGTGCGGTGCTCGCCTTCCTTGGTATCGGCATAGACCCATTTGTCTAAGGGGTCACAGTTGAAGTCCTGTCTGTACCAGTCGATACCGTTGTCGTTGAGTATGCCGCTGATAAGCTCAATGAGATAATCTGTGGCTTCATCGCTTGCAAGGTTGTAGAGCTTAAACATAGCCGCATCGGATGCAGGCATGACATATTCGGAATGGTTTACATCGATATCGGTGCCTTCAATAACACGTTCGGGCTCAAACCAAAGGAGGTATTCCTTGCCTTCTTTGTGTACTGCATCGGAAACAACGGAAAGGCCGTCTGGGTATATCTCTTTGTTTACATACCAGTTGCCCACTTCCTGTGCCCACGCCATATCGTAGGTATCTACAGATGCAATATTGCCGTGCCAGCCGGCGTCTACCCAAAGAACATCGTAAGGCCAACCGATAGCTTCGGCACTTGCTATAGTATTGAGCTGTGTTGTAACACCGGCTCCGCCCCATGCGTTTATGGTCAGGGGCAACTCGGTCACAGGCTCTCCGCTTTCATCGGCAGGCGTATAGTACTGCTGCACCATATCTCTGTATACCTGGTTGCCGTCAACACGGTCGCCGGTAAAGAAGGTCATTACAATGGAAGGAGTACGCATACTCTCGCCTGCGTGAAGTGCTATATCGGTGCTGGTCATCCCCGCAACCATGGTAAGGGTATCTTCGGTTGCGGTGAGATTGGCTGTCCACTGTCCGGTCCAGCCGATCGCAACAACTATGCCCTGGCCATCGCCAACCACGTCGAAAAACGGCATATAGCCCTGGGAAGAACGGCCACCTGTACATTCGAACTTCAGCGTATTCGTTTCGGTCATGCTCTGAGATAGGGGTTCAAAGTCGTGACCGTCGGAGTTACCGCCGTAGGCGTAGTTTACGGTAGCATCGGTAACGGCATAGGGGGAATTGAGTGCCTGGATATTGGAAATAGGCAAAGAATCGGAGGATGCTGTATTTTCAAAGTAACAACACCAGTCAATACAAGGCATATCGCCTCTGAGCAGTATTTCAGCCCAGGCCTTGACGCTGTCCTTCTCATAAGTAAGGACATAGGTGGTGTTACCGTCTTCATCAGTGCCCTCTTCTACAGTCTTGGCCCACTGGCCTATATGCTCCTGAAAAGGAACCTCTCCGTAGTCAAAGGAAAACAGTTCGTCTTCTTCGATCCTGGCCTCAAGCCAGATCTTCGCGCGATCCATATCATTCTCGGCGGCGGGGGAATCCGGCCCGGCGTCAGAAGGCTCACCACAGGCAGTCAAGCCCAAAAGGGTAAGTGCCGCCAATAATAAAGCGAATATTCTTTTCACGCCTTTTTACCTGCCTTTCTTACTATTGCCATGGTTACAAGGCAAAGGATAAATGCAACAACAAAACCTGCAACCAGCCAAACTATCATATAAACAGGATTGTTTTGCTTAATGACTTTTGTCTCCACTACGGGCTCGGGGATCTCTCTTTCCTCTACTGAAAGTATGGTACCGTAATCGAAGTCGTCAATAACAGACAAGGATTCCGTGGAGGACGTATCCAATTCATAGCTGTAGTCTACTCTTATGGAGCAGTACATTCCGTCCCAGCCATAGGGAGCGTTTGCCCAAAGGCGGGTCTCGCCGTCCAAGGTGGTAACATTGTCAATATAACCGTCATGGCAAGCCTTGGTCTGGTCATAGGGAACTTCCTCTATGCACAGGTCCACCTCAAGGCCGTCTCTGTAATACTTCGCAAAGTCGCCTTGGAAATTGATAATATCATTCGCTGTATAGGTTAAGCCCCTACCCAGCTCGAACAGCATGGTATCGTGTTCTTCACCTACGAAAGATGTAGCGCCCTGATACTGCAATGGAGCAGCGTCATCATATTGCAGATTATTCCCGGTGTCTACGATTCTTAAGGCAATCCAGGGGCCACGGTTGGAGTCGAGCAGATTTACTGCAATAGGCTCGGAGAACTTCACAATTATCTGCGTATCGCTGATTTGAACACAGTCCTCAACTGTTAATAACTTTGTTTCTTCCTCTGCTGCGACTTCCGGCGCGGCCATGCACATCGCCAAGAGTGTCATTACTGTAGCAAGGATCGTTGTCATTATTCTTCTGGCCATTTTCATTTACCCTCCGATCCTTTCTTTTTTGTTGCCTTGTTTCCGAGAATTACACCTAAAACAATACCCATCGCAACCATAGCGCCTACGGCAATGTATATCCAGATATAGTCGTTCTTGAACACGGTTTCGGTAATTACTTCAGCAGCGGGTTCCTCTGTCTGCGCCTGAATCTCGGGATATACTATCTCATAAGTAGTGTTTATATCCATGTACAGAACATCGTATTCCGCAATATTTGTAGCGGAAAGCTTAACGGCTCCATCTTTGCTGGTGACATTGCAGATAAGGCCATCATACATCTCAGCTGCATCCTCATCGTGTACTTCTTTGATGTAGAACTTAACATCTGCGCCGAAATACTCCTCAAATTCGCCGTTAAAGCTTATAAAGTCCTTAATGGAAACATCCTTATCCTTGTCGATGGTCCACTTAACCTGTGTCCCCTCCTCGTTGGCATATTCCCAAGTACCTCTGTACGACAATGAACGGCCTCTTTTATCGAATATGTGACCGCCGCCACCGTCGAGGTACACAATCCCCATGTCTGCATTTTCATCAAACTCGGGTTTTTCGGTAAATGTTATAAGCAGAGTGCTGTCATCAGAGGATTCTACGCCGACAACTGCAAGCTCGCTCATGTCATAATCAAGGCTTATCCACTTGTAAGAACCATCGTAACCGTTCATCTTCTCGCCGTAGAGGTGGCGTGTGCCGCCGTCGGCGGTAATGTTATGTACAAGGTTATCCATACCATGAACAGTAATATTTTCATCGGAAAGTTCTTCTATACAGAATTTAACGGCAGCGCCCTTGAACATTTCAAGGCCGTTTTTATAGGTAACGACATCGGTAATGGTGTTTGCCAGATAGGTGTTGGAAGCGTTCATGGTCCAGATAACAGCGGTATGGCTGTCATCCGCCCATTCCCATGTGCCGTAGAACTGCAAGGGGCAACCATAGTTTTCCTTGCCGTCGGTCCACATAAGGGTATTATCGCCGGATACATACCTCAAGGCCATAAAGGGATTGCCGGTAATTTCAACCACGTCGTTGAACTGAACCAGTATCTGACGGCTGTTGATAGCGGTAGCAGAGTAGGTAAGGTAATCCTCGGCGTTGTAGTCCACCGCAATGTCATATAAGATCCCGTCGTAACCGGAGGCGTATGTAGCGATAAGACGGCTGCGGTCATCTGCTGCGGAGCGGATATTGTCAATATGTCCGCTATGGCCGAAGAATCCACCCTCGGGCAGTTCTTCTATATTGAACATATAGAAAAGATCTTCATTGTCCTTAAACTGTTCAAGATCCTTCGCATAATTGAACAGGTCGGTAAGATTGGAGACTTTATAGGTGTTATCGCTGTTTATGGTCCAACGGATCTCGGTATGCTCAGCGTTGTTCCACTGCCAGGAGCCGCCCCACTGCATCGGTGTACCCTTTTCCCATTCACCGCCGTCCCAGTAAAGCATGCCGGTAGAGGCATCTATCATACGGATAGACATCCAGGGATTGCCGGTAAACACAACAGGCTCGGAAAATTTAACGACTATTTCAAGGTCGTTTACGGCAGTTGCGCTTTCAATATAAACCTTTTTAAAATTGGTTTTACCGTAAATATTGCAATATGCACCGTCAAACCAGCCGGGTCTGGTGGGAAGAGTAGCATCAAGATAATTGCCGTCACTGTCAACTACGTTTTCTACAAGTCCATTTGCAACGTTGACTGAGCCGGTTTCTTCTATTGCGAGCATTACCTTGTACTGCCTGTAATCTGCAAGCTCGCCCTTATGCTCAATTATGTCCTGCACGTTCTCAACACCGAAGGCCTGGCCGCCATGAAGTACAAAGCGGAGCTTGCAGGGATCCTCTGTATACTCAAAATAACCGCTCCACTGCAAGGGAGTGCTTGCGTTTGTTTCACCTGTCCAGGCAAGAAAACCGTCATCCCCGACGTATCTTATGGCGCAGAAAGGCGCATCTTTTATTGTAACTGGCTCGGAGAACGTCACAACAAGGGAAGAATCGGTTTCCACATCGGCCCTGAGCATTTCAACCCTGGTATTGTCATAACGGATGACTATTTCCTCGGCAATATAGCCGTCATAACCGCCGCCGGGATTATTTATATTGGAATAAAAACTTTTGCCGGTATCAAGGCCGGTAATGTTATTTACTACGCCGTCACCCGCCTCAAAGCCTTCGGTCATAGGATCGGGATGTTCCTCAATTACAAAACCGAAAAGATACTGCTCTGCAAACTCTTCAAGGCCTTCACCCTCTAAAATATCGGTAATATTGCTTATGCCGTAGGTGTTGCCGCTATGCATGGTCCACAAAAGTCTGTTCTGCTGTCCATGATAGAATTCATAATAGCCACCCCACTGTAAAGGAGTGCCCGCGTCGTCAAATACAACTATACCGGTAGCGGGATCAACGAAACGGAACGCCATGAAGGGTTGGCTCTTTTCCTCGTTGCAAACAAGCTTAATATCCTCAGAGAAAGTAAGCACCAACTGAGTGGGACTTATCGCCTCTACGGTTTCCAATGTAATGCCAGTGTTATCAAACGCCCTGGTAATAGCAGAGTAGTTGCCGTTACCGTAGGAATTAAGATTTGTAGCTTCAAGCACTCTCTCGCCGTCAAGAGATGTGAAGTTATCTACATATTGGGGGAGATTGGTGGAGACGACGTCCTGTTCTTCTATACAGAACATAAGCTCATAGTCCTCATACTTGCCGCCGTCGGCAACAAGTCCGGATATCCTGGAATAATTCTTCGTTCCGAGGGTATAATCAGCAGTCTTGAAAATCCAGACCGACGCATCCGTGGTAGGGCTCATTGTACCGCTCCACTGCAAGGGAGTACCGGCCTCGTCAGTGGTTATTTCGTCGCCATTCTGCCACATGAGCTGCTGGTTGGAGTTAACGATACGCAAAGCGCAGTAACCGGTGGAGGAACTAAACAGAGTATTGGTTACTTCCTCGGAGAAGGTTACTCTATAGCTGGTCTCGCCTATGGCCTCGACCGCTTCTACAGATATGCCGTCTACCGTCTTAATAGGAGCATAAGCACCGTCCTGCGCGCCGACAAAGCTTGCCTGAAGTTTTCTCCCGTCCGCAGTTACAAAGTCGTCTATCAGTGCGTTAAAGCCGATGTAACCGCCATGCTCATCGCCTATAAAGAACTGTATGCTTGCAACGCCGTCTAAGGTTGCCGCATAGCTAACAATATCGGAATACTTTTGTAAGACAGTGCCGTCCTGCATAAACAGCCGACCTCTTAAAGTCTTACCGTTATAATAATCGTAGAATACAACGTTCCACTGCTGGGGAGTGCCGTTTATCCAGACAAGGTTTCCGTCTGCATCCAGCAGTCGTACAGCGGAATAATACTTGCCTGTCTGGCTAAAATTCTCGGAGAATTCAACCAGAACCTCTGTGTCATTATAAATACGAGCCTCTACTATTTCAAAGCCCTTAGTAAGGGGAACATAAATACCGTCGTATTGGTTTTCTACCACTCTTGTAGCCCTGAGAAAGCTGTTGGTCTCGACATAGGTCCAGCCGTCGAGGTTAAGATCCCAATAGCCCTCCATGAAACCGTTGCCGCCGGCACCTACTGTTTCTTCCATGCAGAAAGTAACTGCACAGCCTTCAAAAATGCCGCCTTCCTCAACAAGCGTCTGAATACCACTGATAGTATCCACCCCAAAAGCAGATCCTGTAATAGTAGCGCTCATAACAGAATAATCATTTTCGTTGGGATAAGCCATACTACAGGCCCACTGCGCGGGATTGCCGTCATTCCACTGAAGATTCTGGCCTGTAAGATCATCAACGATTCTTATGGCAACATAAGTACGCTGACCGTCATTCGCAACGGGGTCGGAAAACTGTAACGCAACAGATTTCTCACCGGAAATAATCGCGCTGTCCAAAGTAATTCCTGCCGGTTTCGTATAGGCCAGGCTATAATAGACATAATCAGCCCAGGTGTCCTTCACAGTAGCAAGAACCGCTTTACCGCTTGTACTTTTTATTGCATCGCATACCATATCGCTGACCGTACCGGTTGGGTCGCGGAATGAAAAAGCGGCATACAGGCCCCTGTATGCTCCGTCTTCACCTACTTTGGCAAGAACTTCATCTATGGTGAGGTTATGTCCTTCATGCAGAGTAAATGTAAGCTTGGTGGCGTCGCCATCATAAGTCTTCAGATCACCACTCCACTGCAAGGGAGTGCCTACTTCAGCGGTGGAGAGTATTCCGTTATTATCCCACATAAGAAGCTGTTCTTCCATATTGTTAACAAACCTTATGCCGGTATATGTTCCAGTAAGATCGCCTAAAGCAACCGCTTCACTGAACTGCAATGTAAGAGAATAGGGATCTTCCGCAACCTTCTCAACAGATACGAGAGAAGGATAGGCTTCGCCGCCGGGAATAACAACATTAGCGCTGTCATAGCTTTCAAAATTGTTATTCCCTTTCAGCTTTATTGAAGAATCATTCTCGTTAAAGTATGATTCCACAAACCCATTATTAGCGGTAACGCCGCTGCCCTTTTCTTCAAGGCTCATACAAACCTTATATCCGGCATAGTCCGCACCGGGTTGAACCAATGCAAGAATTTCGGATATTGTATCACAGCCAAGAGTATTTCCAGTCAGGGTAGCGGACATCGGATTGTTGGGATATCCAGATGGATAATCCATGTTCACTGTCCACTGCAATACGTCTCCGGTGGCTGCGGTAACATACTTATAATTCTCATCTACTATTCGAATGGAAGACCAGGTCTGTATATCACTGGTCCAGGTATTACCAACAGGATCTGAGAAGTACAACAGCAGAGTTTTATCATCCTGTACTTCTACTCTGTCAAGAGTAAACTCGTCTGCCGCTTCTGCCGTGGTCACTAAGCTTATGCCGTCAAACACGTTCGGCAGGGCCGGGAGCCCCAGTATCATACAAAAGCAAAGCGCCAGAGCAAGAAAACTCTTTGTCTTTTTCATAAATTTCTCCCTCCATTATAAAAAACATACGCCAAAAGCGCTGACCGGAAGCGCTATCGGTTTAATAATAAAATATTTTTCACATCAATTCAATTACACAAAAGCGATAATTAATTAAGAAATTGTGCAAAGCCTGTTGAATCAGAGAACAACTTGGTTTACAATGGTTTTGGTGATAAAATGAATATATGTAATATAGGATACAACAGTATTCTATGCGAAAAAAATGGAAAAATTTTGCTGGAAAACAGGGCGTATGATTCGGTATATATAATTAAATCCATTTGTAGAATAAAGCTTGCAGAAAAAGAATACAAGGTTTTCCCCGACTGCCTTATACTTGTAAACAAAGGAAGCGCTATGGAGGTTACAGCCCTTGATAGCCCTGTATTTGCAAATTATTTTTGTTACAGGGAAAAGGTCGCAGATATTCCGGAATATACAGAAGATATGCGCTGCAATGAGCTTTCCGCCATTGTAAAAACAATGAAGAGCGAGGTAATGAAGCAGCAAGCCAGTTACCGCGACATACTGGGGCATTACGGGCAAATATTTTTTCTTGTGGCAAAAAGGGCTATTGCCGAAAAGGAAACTATGCAGAAAATACATCCGTTTTACAAGCTGAGACGAGATTTGTCAAGGTTATTTTCTCCCGCTGAATACAAATGTCCAACTTTACTGTGAATAGCTCAGATATAATAAACACAGAGCCGCAGAATGGCCAGGGTTGCCATCACCGCCGCAATGATTAGGATGGTGTTTCGGTTTTCTCCGGCCACTCCGATGTCAATCATACTGGCCAGGGCAGTAGGCAGCAGCATGGCTGTCACAGCGGAGAGCAGCATCAGCGCCAAGAGGGCGGCCACATGCTTTCCGCTGAGTTTTACACGGGAAAAAATCGTACCCATAGTTTTCCTTTCTGCTCGTCGTACTCGCATTTTAGCTTGACAGGGCAAATAGCAAATGATAGTATAAATGAAACGATAGTATCATAGATGCTATGAATATCACAGAAGCAGGCGTTGTCAATAGTCCGAGCGAAAGTGGAACAAATGACAATCCTTGTTTCAATGATACGCAATTAAAGGAGACGTTTCTTATGCGAAGGACAACGGCTACAACAGACTATCTGAAAGAATGTATGGGTACAGCGTTGCTGGAACTAATGAAAGAAAAACCCATTGAAAAAATCAGTATTGAGGAGATGACTGCCAAGGCAGATGTAGGTCGCTCCACTTATTTCCGTTATTTCAAAAGTAAAGATGAAGTTCTGTCTTTCAAAATCACATGTCTGTGGAAGCGCTTTTCCGACGAACACGGTGCTACCAACTTCGCCACTGGTAGTTATGACGGCATCAGGCTGTTTTTTGAATTTTGCCTTTCCACTCGTCCTATTTGTGATCTGCTCTACTCAGCTGATCGCCAATATGTGATTCTAAACTTCTATTTACAAGAAGCGGCATCCATTGTCGCTAATGCCGATGCCAAAACGCACTACTTTATCCAATTTATTACATATGGATTGTTTGGGCTTATGAATGCGTGGGTATTACGAGGCTATAAAGAAACCCCACAGGAAATGGCACAAATAGTTTGCGATTGGGAAGCATCTTCGGAGGAGAAATAACATAGAGGGGGGTAAACATATGGGAAAAATCATTCGACGCATTCTAACAATTATTCCAGCGGTGGCTTTACAATCGCTCTGGCTTTTGCTGTTGATGAAATGGCTGACCCCTTACGCACCGATTATTGTGTCACTGCTTTCCGTTGCAGCGTTTTTCTTGGTGGTATTTATTATTATAAAGAGAGATGAAACCGCTTATAAATTGCTTTGGCTGCTGGTTATTCTGTCACTACCTTTGGTAGGAGCGTTACTATATCTGCTCTTTGGAAATAAACGGACGGCCCGCCCTCTAAAAAGGCGCTTGCAGCAAGTTCAAAAGAGTTGCAATCCGCAGCCTCTTCCAATAAAAGAAGCGCCCTTTGACGGCGAAAAACGCATGGGGCAAACAGTGCGGTGGCTGGAAGAAAAAACGCAATATCCGATGTGTGCAGTTGAGCAGGTTCGTTACTATCCGTTGGGCGATAATATGTTCCCTGATATGCTTGCCGATTTGAAAAATGCAAGAAACTCGATTTACGTAGAATACTTCATTATTGAGCCGGGGCATATGTGGGACGCAATCGTGAACGAACTGGAAGTAAAAATGGAGCAGGGCGTTGATGTACGTGTGATATACGATGATCTTGGCAGTATTTCTTCGTTCAATTTCAGTAATGTCCGTGAACTGAAAAAGAAAGGCATTCCATGTATTCCTTTTAATCCTTTCCTTGCCTTAAAAGGAACTGCAAACTATCGCGATCATCGCAAAATGCTGATTATTGACAACGAAGTTGCTTATAGCGGAGGTATCAACTTATCAGATCGGTATATCAATTTGGAACATCCCTATGGACACTGGAAGGACACAGGCTTTCGGATTACTGGTGAGCCAGTAAAAAATTTTACCCATATGTTCTTGACCTTTTGGAACGCATTTTCGCTGGAAAAAGAAGCAGGACAGCTTGCAATGCCCACATATCCCAAAAGGTATCCTGCGCCGCCGCACACATTTGATGGTTATGTGCTTAGTTACTACGATTCGCCCCTTAACCATGAAGCTACCAGTAATCAGCTCTTTATTGACTTGCTTTCTCAAAGCACGGATTACGCATGGTTTTTTACACCGTATCTTATGCTTGGCGATGACTTGATGGATGCAATGATTTCCGCTGCTCAACGTGGTGTAGACGTGCGGATCATTATGCCCGGCATCCCTGATAAGAAGCTGATTTTCCGTATGTCTCGGAGCTTTTATCAGGTGTTGCTGACTGGCGGCATCAAGATTTATGAGTATACTCCCGGCTTCGTTCATGCAAAGAGCTTTGTATCAGACGACAAAGTTGCGACGATAGGAACTGTCAATCTGGACTACCGCAGTCTCTTTCTCCACTTTGAAAACAATTCGTTCTTTTATCGTTCCAGTATTATTGCAGCAATAAAGGACGATTTCATCGCTACACAGGCAAAATGTAAAGAGGTAAAGCCCTATGATATGAAACATTATTCGCGCCGCTGGGTCGTAGATGGTGTCCTTCGTATTTTCGCACCGCTATGTTGAGGTTTTTATGAAGCATTTTCTTATGTGTCTGCTATATATCGCGGCGTTAGGGGTTCTCTCCTTTGTAGTGGGGCGCTTGATCCCGAAGCATTGGTTTCACGCCGATCGTTTTCCTTGGGTCTGCCACCCGGCAGAGCAAAAACTATGGAAGCGGCTTCATGTTCGGAAATGGCAGGCAAAGATCCCCGATATGAGCCGCATATTCGTTAAAATCATGCCGGAAAAGAAACTGACAAAGGAAAACTATGAGAACTTGCCGCACATGATAGAAGAAACTTGCGTGGCAGAGTGGACACATATTCTGTTGTCTATCGCCGGTCTTGGACTGCTGAAAATATGGTCCGGTGTTGGCGGGGTATGTATAACGATTATCTACATTGTGCTGGGTAATTTGCCGTTTATTGTTGTCCAGCGCTATAATCGCCCACGCCTGCAAAAGCTGTTTGCTATGCAGCAAAGGAAAAAATAGGAGATTCAAATGCAAACACTAATTCTAAGCTGCAACACTGGCGCAGGGCATAACTCCTGTGCGCAAGCAGTTCAGGAAGCCTACCACTCTCGCGGAGAAATCTGCAATATTACAGATTCTTTGCAGTTTATTTCAGAAAAAGCATCCACGTTTATTTCTAATTGGCATACCCGAATTTACCGCCATGCTCCAAGGCTTTTTGATGCTGGGTATCAGCGTGCGGAATCTCACGAAGATATTTTTTGTGAGGGAACGCCGATCTATAAGCTACTTTCCTCCGGCGCAGAGCGGATGTATCAATACATCCGCTCTGCAGGCTACGATAATATTATCTGTACTCATGTATTCCCAGCCTTGGCGTTGACAGAAATGCGCCGACAGCACCCATGCTTACAGCTTGTAACGAGCCACATTTCTACAGACTATACCTGCGCTCCCTGCACAGCGGATTCTGCGCTGGACTGGTATTTCATTCCGTCCACTTCGCTGTTAGGTGAGTTTGAACAATGTGGACTTCAACCTCAAAAGCTGATCGCCAGTGGAATCCCTGTGCGGCAGCAATTCTACCAGCGTGTGTCACAAGAAGCAGGAAAAGCCAACGCCGGAATCTCTCCTGCTCATCAGCATATTTTAATGATGTGCGGTAGCATGGGCTGCGGTCCAATGGAGGAGATTATATCGTATCTCTGCCCTTACCTCACAACAGAACAAGAACTTAGTGTTGTATGCGGCACAAATGATGATTTACGCAAAAAACTCCAAAAAAGAACAGAAAAGTATTCTCAAGTTCATGTTCTGGGAACCGTCAATAATGTGCCGCAGCTCATGCAAGCCTCAGACCTATTCCTGACAAAGCCCGGAGGTCTAAGTACATCTGAGGCAATGGCGGCAGAGTTACCAATGGTGCTTATCGATGCAGTGGCTGGCTGCGAGACACATAATCTGAATTTTTTTCTGCGTAATGGAATGGCCGTCACAGCCAATACGCCAAAAGCAATCGCAGACACCACAATAAAAACGCTAAATGCCCCTGTGCTTCTTTCTAAAATGCGCGCGGCAATGCGGTCGCAGACGGAATGTACGGCAGCCGATAAAATCTATGAATGGATATACAGTCATGCAAAGTAATCATATAAAGCCGGAAGTTAATTACCGTGAGTTCCGCATCCATAAACTTAATACACCTGAATTTTCTCACGTCAGGCTATTGCTTTACTGGCCAATTTTCGGCTTGCTGTTTTTGTTTCTTGAGCGGTTGCAACCGCAACGAAATTACTATCCCGTCTATTGTGGACTCGATGATATAATACCATTTTGTGAATGGGCGTTGATTCCGTATCTATTTTGGTTTGTCTTTCTAATCGGTACGTTGGTTTATACTTTTTTCGTCGATGTACCTGCATTTCGGCGTATGATGTATTTTGTGATAGTCACCTATACGATCACGGTTTTGATTTACCTGTTCTTTCCAACCTGCCAAAATTTGCGGCCAGAAGCATTTGTACGCAATAATCTACTTACACGCTTTATTGAATTATTCTATAGTTTCGATACCAATACAAATGTTTGCCCCTCACTTCATGTAATAGGCTCTGTTGCCGCGATGTTTGGGTTATGGGATTGCAAGGCGCTCCAAAGCGTCGGATGGAAAATCGCTGCTACATCAATCGCCGTGTGTATCAGTCTCTCCACCGTTTTTATGAAACAGCATTCTATCATGGATGTTCTCGCTGCATTGCCAGTCTGTTTCTTTGGTTGGTGGATTGCCTATAAGATACTCCCCAATAATAAAACAAACCGATTTCTTACGAGGATGTAATCATGGATAAATCCTACAAAAAGCCGCTTCTACTAATCACGTTTGGGGTGATCTTATTTGCGGCATTCAACAATCTAAACTATGTTGCCAACTTTCTAAAATCGTGTATTGGCTTGCTCGCTCCGATTTTATCAGGCCTTTTGCTGGCCTTTGTTCTGAGTGTACCCGTGCGCGGACTGGCAAAGAGGCTTCGACGAAAGCTGACTAAAGCTACAGATCGGCAAATAGACATGATAAGCCTGTTACTGACGCTGATATGTGTTATTGCGATTATTGCTCTTCTGTGTGTAATTGCGATTCCACAGCTCACTGCATCTGTAAAAAGCATTGCTGCTCTTGTTCAAGAAAAATGGCCTGACTGGGTCGGCTTATTGCAAAGATACGGCATTGACACAGAGAAACTGTCGGCACATTTTGCTGCGCTCGATTGGAAATCTATTCTGCAAAGCATTTCGAGCGAAATGAACACAGTGATTTCCTCAGTTGCCAATGTTGCTGGCTCTACGGTATCTGCGATTGCTGATGTTGCAATTTCACTTGTGATCACATTCTATGTGCTAATTGGATGGCGTGAATTGAGCAGTCAAAGCAAACGGGCACTGTATGCCTACTGTAAGGAATCCGTTGCAGATAGAATTTGCCATATTTCGAAACTTGCACATGACACCTATGCGAAGTTTCTTTCTGGTCAGTGTGTCGAGGTTATGATTCTTGGAACATTGATCTTTCTTTCGTTTTCTGTTGCAGGGATTCCATATGCGGGGCTAACAGCCGTTTTAACTGCCGCCTTTGCATTCGTTCCTTATATTGGAGGATTTCTCTCCTGCGCTTTCGGCATTTTATTTACTTTATTGGCGGCTCCGAACAAGGCGCTCCTATGCTTGATCGTCTATCAGGCAACTCAGTTTGTTGAAAATCAGTTCATCTATCCGCACGTCGTGGGAAACAGTGTAGGGCTATCCCCGTTCTGGACGTTGTTGGCGGTTTTGCTGGGCGGTAAACTGTTCGGTGTCCTTGGCATGATTTTCTTTATTCCGTTAATGGCTCTTGTATCTCAGCTTCTACACGAATCAATCGAACGGCGGCTGCATACCCGCAAACCGGAGCTGTCCAATGTACAAAGCAACTCAGACGAGAATACAGACATATCTCAATGATGTAGCAGGCGTTCGAATAGTTTGTGCGTTTATTG
>ERZ827423.1092-NODE-1092-length-28755-cov-43.615052_pt1 | contig 28755 bp, 18 predicted proteins | sample MGYA00519775_ERZ827423 | MGnify/ENA primary metagenome ERZ827423 (study PRJEB31778, sample SAMEA3449296) | human gut metagenome | biome: human gut; feature: human-associated habitat; material: faeces | place: United Kingdom | collected 2010/2012 ... | reverse complement strand
CCCCAGCGGCATCAATAAGTGGGCAAAGGGCAGTGCTTTACCAAACGCCTATCAGCTGGTGGCTGTCTGTCATGCGCTTGATCTGGATGTGGATGTTTCTTATTTTTGCAGCAGTCATACACCGGCACTCAATGATGCAGGCTTGGCAAAAGTCAGGGAGTACAAGGATGACCTGATTGCGTCGGGGAAGTATAAGCCGCAGCCAAAGGTGGTCAGCATTCTCAAGTACATAGAGATGCCTGTGAGTAATCTTGCGGTATCCGCTGGTACCGGCGAATTTCTCGATGAGGGCAACTTTGAGATGGTTAGCTTTCCCGAAAAATCAGTTCCAAAGGGTGCTGATTTTGGTGTACGGGTTTCCGGCGACAGTATGGAGCCTGTTTATCATGACGGTCAGATTGTATGGGTCGAGGAGTGCGAGACCTTGGCCGTTGGAGAGGTCGGCATCTTTGTCTATGATGGCGATGGCTACTTGAAGGTGTACAGTGAGCAGGAGCCAAATGAACAACAAAGGGACGCATTCACTGACAGCTATGGTTGCCTGCACATGCAGCCCGTGATGTTGTCCTATAATCAAGCATACGAGCCCAAGGCGATCATGCCCGACTCGAGATTTCAAGTCGTAGGTCGAGTTCTTTGAGTACAGAATATTGGACTACATTCCCTTTAGAATTAATGGCGGGATAGGGTGTAGAAAGGCGGGGATTATATGGATACGATAGCAAGAGTGATGCAGCTGGCTGACGAGCGTAACCTCTCACTTTTCAAGCTATCTCAGCTGTGTGATGTATCATATTCAACCTTGAAGAATGCTGAGATGCGCGGAAGTCAGTTGGGGGTTCCCACGATTGAGCGTATCTGCGTTGCGCTGGGAGTCACATTGAGCGATTTCTTTGCGGAGTCAGGTAGTGCATATACAAAACAATAATCCAAGGGGTCTGTTGCAAAATAGGTTCACAAAGGACGCGGGGACAAAAGGTCAGAGAAAGACCTTTTGCCCCCGCGTTTGTTTGTGCGGGCTGCTATTCTGTGGAAATTGCAAGGCACTTGGACGCAGCAAAGCTGACCCTAACTCCAAGATCAGCGCCCAATGTGGATGACCCAGCTGTTTTTTGCGGTTACGCCACTGCAATCTCAGAAAGATGCGTTTTCAGCCGCCCGTTTTCCCGCTTCATCCATAGCTTTTTGAGGTCGTACGCCAGTGCAAGGAAGAAAAGCTCAGTCCGGATATTGGCTTTCCCTCTGGTCAGGAAACGGCGAAAACCAAAGTCATTTTTGAGCAGTCCAAACGCCCCCTCGACCTGGATAGAACGCCACATCCTCAGGTAAATACCATGCTCTGTTGTAATGTTCTCCTGAGATGCCGCCCGCATTCCCCAGAAAGTCTTCTTCAGCACGACTTCCTTCGGCTTTGCAATATCCTTTGCCTGGCAGCAGGCAGACCGGTGCGGGCAGCTCGTGCAGTCCTCGCATCGATACCAGTTGGTCGTCACTGGCCGTCCCTGCACCAGTTCCGTATCCTGTATGAGTACAAGCCTTCTGTATTACCTTTCCACGGATAGACGGCTCGGAAGGCTTTTAGGTGACGGCTAAATTCGACACCATCTCTGCTGCTTTTGTAGAATTCGTTCGGATTCTGTTGTGATTTTGGAAGCCTTATGATAGAATATAGTCTGTACAATTATAAGTGCTTTCAGAGATTCTATTTTTAACAGGAGGATCCCTATGTCGGTTCGTTATGACAAACTTTGGATTTTACTAATCAAGAACAAAATGAAAAAAGGCGAGCTAGCCAAGGCTGCGCACCTGTCGTCCCATACCATGACCCAGTTGAACAATAACCGCCTTGTTTCCATGTCTGTCATGCTCCGATTGTGTAAGGTGTTCCATTGTGACATTGGAGACTTGATGGAAGTAGTAGAGGATGAAACAAACTAAGCAGTAATTCTACCATGTATGCGTGAGGTATAACCAATGGACAACAATGCAAAGCTCCGCCCGCTATATCTGGCGAAGATTCTATATGAGCGCACCGATGAAGGCCACTATCTGACCACGATGCAGCTGGCGCAGATTCTCGAAGAGGAATACGGTATCCCGGCGCACCGGCAGACCATCAAGACGGACATTGAGCTTCTGCAGCAGTTCGGAATGGACATCCAAGAAGTAAAGTCCACTCAGAACCGTTATAACCTCATTAGCCGTCAATTTGAAATCGCTGAGCTGAAGCTGCTGATCGATGCTGTGCAGTCCTCCAAGTTCATCTCCAAAGAACGCAGCGAGCAGATGGTCTCTAAGATTGTCACGCTGGCCGGACAGTATAAGGCCGAGGAACTGAAGCGCAACGCTTCCGTGGAGGGAAGGGTGAAGTCGGAAAATCGACAGGATTTGCTGATCGTGGATGCAATCAATGAGGCCATCAATGCCAGAAAGAAGATTGGCTTCCAATACTTTGCCTACAACATCCGAAAGCAGAAGAAGCTGCGTCACGACGGCGAACGGTACATCTTCAGCCCCTATCGTCTGATCTGGAACGGCGATTATTACTATGTACTGGGCTATTCGGACAAGCATCAGGCCATCGGAATCTTCCGTGTGGACCGTATCAGTGCCCGTCCTGACATTCTTTCGGAGGAAGCCGTACCGGTCCCGGCGGGCTTCGGTGTCGATGATTTTCTTGCGACCACCTTCCGGATGTACGGCAGCGAGTATCAGGAGGTGGAACTGATCTGCGACAACTCCGTGATCGATGCTATCATCGACCGCTTCGGAACAGATGTAACCATCTACGCCTGCGATATGAGCACCTTCCGCGTGATCGTCCGTGTGGCCGTCAGCCATATCTTCTTCAGCTGGATTTTCGGCTTCGGCGGGAAGGTCAGAATCAAAGGACCTGAAGAAGCTAAAAGACAATATGCATCAATGATTCGTGATGCAGCTTCGGAATTAGAGTAGAACGAGAGGTTTGTGATATGGGACGCCTGATGGGATCTTCCAATTCGAACAACTATGGCGAACAGATTTTTATTAATAAGGCATCAGAATACCTGGATGATACCAACATCATATACTGGAACCGTCAGCTTTTCGGGAAAGAATTCGATGTCTGTATTCTTATGCCCGAAAAAGGAATCCTTGTAGTTGAACTTAAAGGATGGCGCGAGGAGAATATACTACGCATTGAAAATAATGATTCAGTGATTATTCAGACCAACGATGGTGAGGTATCTGCATCACCGCAGAAGCAAGCCCGAGGATATCGTTTTTCCATTGAGCGCCATATTCGTCAGAATATCAGCAAGTTCCCGCTTGTATATCAAATGGTCTGTTTGCCACAGGTATCCAAGGCGTTCTTCAAATCTCATCGGCTGGATGTGGTCATGGAAGAAAAGTTTACGATTCTCAAGGAGGATTTGAAAGACAACACATCCTTTTTCAATAAGCTGGATCAAGCACTCCGTGAGGTTTGTCATTGGAACAGAGATCCATTTGACCGGAGAACCATGTTGGAGGTCCGTAACCTGTTTGAAACGGATATCAATGTTGACGAAGATGGCGAATCCGAAATTGAAAAAGAACTTGCCTCGTCCTATCATCGGCATGACTATTCGCGCTTTTACTATTTCAACGAATTCGATCAGATGTCCGGCAATACCATCAACGATATGGTGGCTCAATATTTGCACGGCTGCAAACTGTACTGCGTCTTCTCCAAGAAAGCACAGATGCTTGCTGTCATCAAAGCCCTTGATACTGCCCTCACGCAAAGGGGGTTAGTCCGTAATCGCGACAACATCGAAATTGCATTTGACGAGCAAAAAAGCCATATTCCTCTGGCTGAGTCTGTTGGGGATATGTTCATGGGATTCCATTGTTCCATGAGTGTATTGAGTGCGCCCTTTGATAAGAATACGACTTCCTTCGCAATCCCAAATGGCAGTTACAGTTCTGCCCAGAAACGCATACTCGAAAAGCTTAGTGAGCAGAGCCAGTTTAACTTTGAGCAGTACCAAGTTGAACATGCAACCCCCGAAAAGAATATTGTCATTCGTGCTGGTGCCGGTACTGGAAAAACCTATACCATGATTTCTCGCATTGGCTTTATCTGCTATACGCAAAATGTCCCGCTGCAGAAGATGGCCGACCGCATTGTGATGATTACATTCACCAATGAAGCTGCCGACCAAATGGAGGAAAAGCTCAAAGCATATTTCAAAAATTGCTACCTGGTAACCTCAAAACCCGATTATCTGCAGATGATCTCCCAGATTGACCATATGCAGATAAGCACCATTCACTCCTACGCCAAGAACCTTATCGCTCAGATGGGTACTTCGTTTGGATATGGAATTGACTTAAGTATTACATCCAGCGAGTTTTATCGCCGTAAAAAGATCTCTGATTTGCTTGATGCCTATATTTATCAAAAAGAAATGGAGCAGGGCAAAAACTATACCGACAAGCTGGGTATGCCTGTTTATGCTATCCGTGACAGCATCCTTGATTTTATCGGAAAACTTCACAACAAGAGTGTAGACATTGGAGCTATTGAACCCCAAGACTTCGGGACCCTTCTGAACAATGAATCTCACGGCGAACTGCATGAGCTTCTTGCGAGTGTAATTCCTGCCGTGGAGCGTGAATACTTTGAGGAACTCATTGAGGACAACAAAATTCACCTTAGTTCCATGATGTCTGTTCTCAATCGTTTTATCAACAATCCAGAAAGCGAAAGCAGAATCAGGGAACTAAAAAAAGATAAACACGCCCAGCAGTTTATGTTCGTCGATGAGTTCCAGGACACCGATGACTCTCAAATCGAGTCTCTGCTGCGTATTTCACAGGTTCTTGATTATAAGCTGTTCCTTGTAGGCGATATTAAGCAGTGTATTTACCGTTTCCGTGGCGCAAAGGAAAAAGCCTTTGACCAATTAGGTATCGCAGAAAATCCCGATAAATGGTTGGAGTTCTCTCTGCAGCGGAACTACCGCACCGACAAGCATTTACTTGATATCTTTGATCGGTCCTTTACCAAATGGGGAAAACTGGACGACGAACTTCTTACTTATGATGAAGATAAGGACAGGCTTATTGGAACACAGGATTATAACGGCAAGTATTTAACCAGTGTAAATCGTTTCTATCGTAGGCTTCCCACCACAAGCGAAGAGATGCGCATCCCAATTCTTGTTGAAGAAATCAAGCGCATTCAGAAGCGTATCCAGTATGAAGAGAGCCATGGCATGAAGCTCTCTGCAAAAGAAAAGAGCATTGCAATCCTTGTTCGCGAAAACTGGCAGGCTGACATGATTCGTACAGATTGTGCCCGACTCGGAATTAGCGTACACACCAACACAGGCGGTGACTTGTATATGTCCCAGCCTGCCATTGATATGCTCACTTTGGTTAACGCGCTGGTACATTTCGATGAGGCCGACTACTTGTACAACCTCGTAACATCGAACTTTTTTAATCTCGACATTCCTAAATCCAATCTGTACGAAATTCGCATGAAGATTCGCACCGGCGGCTGGAGAGCAAAGACGGACGAAAAAGAGCAAGTCAATTACCTTATCAACTTCATGAACCTGATGCTTGCGAACACCGTTGATAAGAATAACAAGTGGGAATATATCGTTGCCAGCCTCAGAACGCAGCCTATTCTGCAAGCAATCCGCAAGGTCTATAACACTCTCGAGCCGTGGAAGCATTTCAGCAATGACCCATGGAAACAACACTATTATCAGTTGAATGTCGACCTTCTATTTGAGCAGATTATCAACGCCTGCAATGTAGACAGACTCACCATCAATACGCTACAGGAACATCTTCATAACAGTATCGTTTCGCAAGTATCTGTCGATAGCAGAACCCCAGCCCAAAATGAGGAAGAAACTGCTATTCAGTGTATTACGGTTCACAAATCGAAAGGCCTTGAATATGGTCATGTAATCATGCCATTCTGCTCGGCATCTATGGACTTCATCAAAAGGACGCAGTTGCAGATCAGCACCACCAAGTATCAAGGTAGATATCGTATTGGATATAGCATGAGCGTGGGCGATTCCGGCGAAACCGTCCAGAACGACTTCTATGATGAAATCATTGAGAAGTCTGAAAAGGCCCGCGAGGAAGCTCGTGTCCTCTATGTTGCTATGACAAGATCAATTCGATCCTTCTCTTGGATTGAGATCCAAGGAAAGCATAATCTGTCTTGGCAGAATCTCATAGAAACGGAGGTCTAAGAAATGCCGTTTAAAATCTACACATACGAAGACCCTTACAAGTTAGATAAAGCGGATTTCTGGAGTGAGATTTCTGCCTTGCCCCACTTCTGCAGTGCACGAACCCTTGTCAATGGCCTCAAGGATGTATTGGGCGATAGTATCAAGGGCTTAATCTGCCCGCTGGATGAACTTGTCCAGCATGAAGAGGTCTACATGCAGTGGACCGACAATATTAGCCTTCGGGTGCAGCAGTACAGCGCTTTTTCCTCTGCTTTCAAGCAGCTGTTAGAGAAGCGCAGAATAAGCAAGCCTTTCCACATGGCTTTAGAGCAGAACCAGAATCATTTCCTCGAAGCTATACGCCTGTTTATTGAGCTTGACATCTCCGCATCTGCTATTGACGGAAGTAAGGGCAATACCGAGCAAAAGCTCTTTGTTCACATGCTCAAAAAGGCACAGGAAAGCTCTCTCTTCCGTTTTCCCCAAACACCTTCTCGCGAGAAACTAAAGGAGATTGTTGTTTCGCTCGCCAAGAAGGAAGTCGAAGAATGTACTGGAACACCACAGGAAGTAAAGCGTTGTGAAAGAGCGGTTGGCGCAACCAAGGAGCTGCCGTTTGACAGCATCGTTGTTCATGGTGTACATCAGTTTACGCCGGTGCAGCTCCACCTCCTGCTTGCTATGGAAAAGATGGGTATAACCATCATTTTCCTGTTCAATTATCAGAAGAAGTATTCCAAGATTTACTCCTCTTGGAACGATATCTATGGGTGCTTTGAAGTGCCCATCCATCACGATACTGTTGTTCGCGAGTACACACCTCCCACTATGCAGAATCCGAGCAACGCTCTGGCTTGTGCCCTTGGTGAGATATGCGAGGACAGAAATGCCGTAGGTAGTGGCATGCTCAGAAAGTGGTATAAGCTGTACAAGAGTGTTCAGCTTATGGAGTTCGCGAATATTACCGAGTACGCGCACTTTGTTTCCAACCACTTTGATGCTGCCATTCAGCGCTATTCCGAATCGCGTAGCGTCATGGAAAGAGGCAATGATGTGTGGAGTAATGCGGCTGTTCTGCGGCATTTAGATGAGCAGGTATATACTGCAAATCGCGATGTACATACGCTGTTAAAAATCTATTACCCCGAATATGCCAAAGACCGCCATTTCCTCTCCTATCCTATTGGCCAGTTCTTCTCTGCGATTTATCGTCTTTGGGATTATGAGAATAGCAAGATTATCTTTGATGTTAATGCTATCAAAGAGTGCTTGTCCTCTAACATTCTAAGCGTTGCCCCCGGCGAAGTGCTGCTCCGAACTTTCTACAATGTTGAGATTCTCTTTGAGAATGTAACTACATATGACGAGTTTCAGCGCGAGATTGTTGAGGGGTATGCAAAGAACTATGACAAACTGGCTGGTACCCCTGGCAATGATGCTCTTTCTGAGCTTAAAAACCTGTCTATCTACAATAAGTACAAAGTCACCAAGAAGGACTTGCTTGCCCTTATTCGTGCTATCGAAGAGATTAACGAGATAGCCACATACCTTTTCGCATTGGACAATTCTCGCGAGGACTTCATCAACTTTGGTAAGCACTTCCACAATCTTGAAGAGTTCCTCAAGCAGCGTGAATTGGCACTTGCAAATGAGCAGGAGCGAGCTTTGATTACCGCACTTCAGCTGCGTCTGGATAAGATTAAACCAGAACGGTCCACTTTTTCCGGAACATTCCGAGACTTGAAAGAGGGCCTCTACTACTATCTGAAACAGAAGAACGACGAAGATCAAGGCGTTGACTGGATTGTAAAGAACTACGAACAGATTGATGGCGATATTCTGCAAAGCAAGCGCCAGTTTGAAAGAGAGCAGCACAAGGTCTACCACTTTGCCTGTGTATCTGACCGTGACATGAATATGACCGTCAACGATCAGCTACCGTGGCCGCTGACTGATGAGTTTATTCGTGCTGCTTATTCTCCTATTGACCTGCAGTTTCAGGTTTACTACACAGCGCTGGGCGAACGCAGTAACTTCCTCAGATACGCTCTTTTCTACGGCCTGTGCTACAACCGCTGTGATGCTCGTCTCAGCTATGTTAAGCAGTACGGAGATGAAACAACCGAGCCTTATGCATTGCTGACCATCTTGGGATTGAAGCCTAAAGCTGAACTTTTAGAAAGCGTCAACAAGCCTGCCCCGTTCTCTATTTCTGTTGACCAAGAACTTACCAAAGGAATCAAGTATGATCGATTCCAAATGATGGACATGTTCCTATGCCCGTATCGTTTCTTTTTGGATTATGTAATGGATAACAGCCCGGTCGTACAGGGCAACTTCCTGTATCAAAAGTATTTTGAGAATCTGCTGATCGAAGCGGTATGGAAACGGGTCGGCAAACACAAGCGTTCTGACGCCATGAAATACCTGTCCAAGATTTTGGAACAGGAAGCACAAAAACTTGAGCCATTCTTCAAATTCTGGAAAGCGACCGAGATCTTCGACCTCAAAGCAAGAGCAAGGAACTACCTTGTTCATGAAGTTATTACAAATGGCAGTGGTTTGTTTGTCAAACCATATGACTCCGAGCACATGAATATGCGCAAGCACTTTGGTGCAGCATTGTTTGCGGTCGATGTTTCTGAAGTGGAAAGAAAGAATCCATATCAAGAATTTGAGGCACTTGTACGAAGAGATGGATGGAATAAAATCTATTCTCTCCACCGATTACCACTACCCGGAAATCAGGAAAAAGCAGATATCCTTCGCAATGAGACAAAACTATATCTAAATCAAGCTTGCCGAAAAGACAAGACGGCAATTCCTTCCGATTGGTGTATCTATTGCGTTCATAGAGAGAATTGTATGGAATCTTTCCTACGCAGCGAGGTCGGCATGTCCAGCTCTAGAAATGAACCCTGCATCAATCGCTCTGTCAGAGCAAATGCCCCTGCCAAAACCACTTTGCCTCCTGTGTGTGAGCAGGAAATTATTGATGTGGAGGCAGTTCCCGCTGAACCTATTGTCCCTGCAACCGCAAGCATTATCGACACTGCACCTGCGGTAGAAGCTCCTATCGTGGAAACTCCTGTTGTGGATGTTCCCGCTGTAGAAGCTCCTGCTTCTGAAGTTGTCTTTGTGGAATCTCCTGCTGCAGAAGTACCGACTCATGTGGATACTCCCAAGTCTCCGGAATTGAGTATCTTCGAGCAGATGTTTCGGCAGATTCAAGAAATGGTGGAGGGAAACCGACAGGAAATTCAGAGTCTAAAGGGTGAACTTGCTGCAAGACAGTCTCGCCGCGAGGATACTACGCGTATTCAAGCTCGATTGGAAGACGAAGAGCACAGAAGCCAAGAGCTTCTGGACAAGCTTGCGGAAACTGAGAGTCGCCTTGCAACGAGTGAAGCACAAGTGAAGAAGCAAAGGGAACTTGAGTTTACAGAGAGCGAACTTGCCGAGCTGCGGAAGTATTCTACGATCATTGTGTTTGACACATGCTCCATTATGAACTGTCCCAATCTTCTCGATGGAGTAAACGATGGGGAACTGGTTGTGGTCCCCAAGGATGTAAACAATGAACTTGAGCACCACAAAACAAGATTTGGCGCGGATGACCGAAAATTCAAAGCGCAAAAAGCTATTACGGCAATCTTTAATTACAAGAGACGCTTCCCGCTTGCTTATGCAGATGGCCTGCCTAGTTTAGTTCCCGAAGCCTATCGTGCAAAAGCTGACGAAAAAGAGCAAAACGATAACAAGATTTTGGCTGTCGCACTCCGCTATAAGATCTATACGGACATTCCGGTGCTTTTCATCACCGATGACAGAAGCCTTTCTAACAAGGCATCTGGCGAGGGACTTGATGTGTGGACATCCAAAGACTTTCTTGCGCCTCCCGAAACTTCTTTCGATGATGAGAGTCCTACCGTCCCAGGAACGCCTGCGCCTATTCCTGAACTGGAAGCGCAGATCGCTGAGGCAACGGCAGCGGAAACCCCAGCTCTGGAAAGCAGCGAGGAAGAACGACTTGATGCAGAGGCCGCAGAAACCAAAAGGCAAGCGAAAGCCAAAGAAGAATACCTTGCACAAAAGATCAGCACAAAATTGCTTCATTTAGAGGCAAGCCAAATTTCGCTTCTGCAGAATAACGGTATTAAAACCATAGCTGATTTCATGGCTCAGACAGAGAATAGCTTTGCCAGCATGAAGGTCAAAAAGGGCATTCCTTTTACAGCGCGATTTTTGAAAGAGCAAGAAACCATTCGATGCAAACTTGAGAATCTATAATATTGCAGGAAACCACCGATGCAGCCTTGGTTTCTTGTCAAGCTGAGAAAGGAGAGCTGCGTATGTTAGTAGGGTGTTATTATCGATGCCCCATAGTCATTGAAGAAGGTGACAAAGACCATCCCCGTTTCTATGTCCTTGCTCAGCTGGACGAGTACAACGAGATTGCCGATGCAATTAAGGTCAAAATGCACGACCTTTTGGGTAGTAGACAATACTATGAGGAAATCTTTCAGCATAATGTGTTCTTTGCTCAAGCAGTTGCTCGTTGTGAGGCTAGTCCTGGTGGTGTCGTTGATAGTCGATGGGGACGAGGCATAGTCGTGTCTCGTGCCTCCGAACCCTACGCAGAGGATAAGCCCTATTGGTATTGGATTAAGTTCCCCAACGGTAAGTATGCCAAGGAATGCGAGACCGAGCTGAAGTTTGACTATTCACAAATGAATTACGCGCCGGACAAGCAGCTTCGGGCCTATGAGTTTCAGCATCCCACATGGTTTATCAACCACCTCAAGGTAAGCAAGAACCTTCATCTTGTGAATAATGCCACTTATGGTTTCCGAGTTCTGGCCGGTTGCCGAGCCTTTTTGCTCCCACATCAGATCAGCACAGTTGCCCGATGCTTTGAAACTACTCCTGTCCGCTATATGTTGGCAGATGAGGTCGGCTTGGGCAAGACTGTAGAAGCGTGTTCTGTTCTCAGCATACTAGCAAGTGAGAATAAGGACCTCCGAGTGTTGATTGTTGTGCCGGGCGCCTTGGCAAGTCAATGGAAAAACGAGCTGCATTACAAGTATGGTTTAAATGCAGATATCAACTCTCCTCGTTCAAGGATATGTTTGCTTTCCATGGAGGATATCGGCAAGTCTTTGCTGACCCTCTCTACTCCGTGGGATCTCGCAATCGTAGACGAAACACATAGACTGCTTGCGAATGATGCTTGGTACAACCAAGTACAAAGTCTCAGTAGAAGAGTCAAACATATTCTGCTTTTGTCTGCCACTCCCATCCAGGATAGAAACGAAGAGTATCGCCGCCTCCTTGCGCTTCTTAATCCGGAGCAATATGAGAATATGTCTGCAGAACGCTTTGCGTGGATGGTCAAGAGACAAAAGCGGATTCAAAAATCCGCCAACTTACTTTTGGGTTATCTGGAGCGTTATGATGAGTACACTGAAATCATTATTGATGATCTGAACAACATCGCGGAGACCTTGGAAGATGCTGCGTTTGAAAAAATGGTTCAAGAAATTGACCTGAACGCAGAAGATAAAGGCCTATCTAAAGTCAAGCAGGCATTGGCCTATATTTGCGAGAATTACCGAATTGAAAGAAAGGTAATCCGCAATCGCCGTCAACTGATTTCGGAAAAGATGGCGAAACGAACTTTACATGCTATTCCGTACACTCCATTGTCCCTTAATGAAAACTATAACGAAATCGGTGCAATTCAGAATACTCTCGCGTATCTTTCAGACAATGGTGAGGATGATGAGAATTATGTGACCGAAACTGCCATCCCGCTCCTTTCTGCTCTGTTCAGCAGCCCTTGGGCCTTTGAGGATGCTCTTCGCAGGCTCAAAATCGACGATGGCATATTATTGGAGAGCGCGGCCGCTTGGCGACGCCAAGCGGAAAACGAACACAGCTTAGTCAATATAGCTCTTGACGAAGATCCTGATTTGATTAAGGGCCGCTTGATGACCGCCATGGACTATATTGATCAGGAGACAGATATCCTTGACGATGAAAGCTGTAAATTGGTCGTGTTCACGGCTCATAACGCTACCCTCATGGAGTTCTTGAAGCTGTTCAATGCAAGGTATGCGGATATGGGCGTTCATGCCGTAGCTTTCGGCAATCACATGGAGCGCGAAGAGCTGGAAGACAGCGTGTATGCTTTCCAGAATGACCCGGAATGCCGTGTGATTATCTGTGACGAAACTGGTGGCGAGGGGCGAAACTTCCAAAATGCAGCTCAAGTCATTCATCTTGATATTCCTTGGAATGCCAATGCCCTTGAGCAGCGTATTGGCCGTTTGGACCGCCTTGGACGTAATCCGGATATGGATGTAAAGTCGGTCGTTATTTATGCAGATGCCTCTGTTGAGGAGCAACTCTTCCATATTTGGAAAGACGGTATGAAGCTGTTTGAACAGTCTTTGAGTGGACTGGAAATCATCACCGGCGAACTGAATGAGCTAATTATCGAAGCTCTGTTGGATGACTATTACACTGGACTTAATAATGCGTTTGATGACATTCTGGACCAAGCAGAAGAAATGCGAGAGAGCGTTGAAGACGAACAGGATTTTGACCTTGGGGCAACTTTGTATCGTCCACTGTCTCAAGGCATTGATAATGTTCTAAGTATATATGCATCCGAAGATGACAATCTGTTCGCTACCGCTATGATGGGGTGGGGAAAACAAGCTGGACTAAATCCGGAGAAGCCAACCAAGACCGGTTTGATTGAGTTCAGAGAAAGCAGCTTTAGCGTAAACGCAGCAAGGCAGTCTCTTTTCATTCCTCCAGACTGGAAACGATACAGCAATACGTCAATCATGCGAAGAGAAGGAAAGATTCTTGGTTCCTTTGATCGAGGAACTGCGGCTACACGGGAGGACATACTATTCTTTGCACCCGGCGATGCCGTATATGACTCAATTATTTCTAACGCTGTTGGCTGTAATCGCGGTAGATGCACCGGCATTGAAACGACCGGCACGTACAATTATGACGGCCTTGTTTACATCTACAACATTGCTCCCGAATTGGACGAACTGCTCGAAAATGAGATGCCCATGCAAACCTTGGCTCAATACAAGATGTATCTCCCGCTGAGGCAGATTTTCGTAGCAATACCCCTTAACATAAAGAGCAAAGAGATTCCCGAAAAAGAAGTAGTGAAAACGCTACTTGCGTTGCGTCCCAACGACGCTGGGCATGTCGGTCGCAGAAGTGCCGGCAGATTGTCTATTTCCCCGTTGGAGCGTTTCATCAGCCTAACTCCTCCAAGTACATGGGAGCCGTTGGTAGATAAGTATTCTGCATCTGCCTATGCCCGTGCCCGTGCAAGGCTTGAAAAACGGTCTGATCTCGAAGCTGCCGAAAAGGAAATGCAGCGCGTCTTGAACGGATACAGAGCTGAGTGCATCTACTTTGAGCGCGACATGTCCGGCGTTGAAGAACGGGAGCGTTTGTTCGATATGACGCTCCGCGCACTTAAAAATGCGAAACCTGTATTGGATGCAGTATGTTTCTTGAGGGTGAGAACTAATGGACAGTAAAGAGGTATTACAGCAGTACATAGTCGGCGCGATGAAATCCAAGAGTGCTATTGCAGAACTTGAAAAGAATCTCGTTGACACTTCTACGCTATTGAAAATGCAAGAGGCCGCAAGGTCACGGTATGTGATTGGCTTCATTCGGCGCATCATCCAGTTCAAGTGCGATGAGGCATCCGTGAAAGATCTCTGCTTAAATATCCGTGACATTGTTTTGGTGCTTGGTCGTATAAGATTGACTGAGAAGTTATTCAATGTCGTACGTGAGTATGGTTCAGAGTTTGATCTCGTCTGTGAAAACGATCTACAAGTGTCTTGCTTGCATCACATTCCTGAATGGCTTGAGCCTCAGCAGTATGTTGAGGATGTTTACGCCCTTCGCCATAATGATGGTATTGAACTGGAGAGCGCTTCTTCCGGTGATGCAACATTAGCAAAGCACACTGTCTTTAATGCATACAAAAGTTTTGAGCAGAAAATTGCAGTTCATACTGCGTTGAATTTACCTAACGGTCACACGCTCCTTATCTCGCTGCCCACAGGCGGTGGTAAAAGTCTGGTAACTCAGCTGCTGGCAAGTGTTTCCGAGGGCTTAACTGTTGTTATCGTACCAACCATCGCCTTGGCCCTGGATCAGTATCATGCCGCACGGCACAACTTGACCGACGGAGCAGAGATCTATTGCTATCGTGGTGAACTGTCCGAGATAGAGCGGTCTACAATCATCAAGGCTTTGAAAGACAAAAAGGCTCGTATCCTTTTTACTTCTCCCGAAGCTATTTTGAAAAATCCGGAACTGCGCCGTATCTTGGACGCAGCAGCGGAAAACCACTACTTAGCCAATGTTGTAGTGGACGAAGCACATGTTGTTCCGGACTGGGGCGTGTTTTTCAGACCCGACTTTCAGATATTCTCTATCGTGCTCAAAAAGTGGAAGCGAGAGTCTGATGAGTTCATCCGCACATTCCTACTTTCGGCTACACTTTCTGATGATGTGGTGGACACATTGTTTGCCCTGTTTGGCTCTGAAGGAAAGAACGCACAGGTTCGTTGCGATGCGCTGAGGCAGGAACCTCGATTCTACTTCTACTCGGCCAAGTCTAAAAAGGAGCAGGATGACAAAACCATTGAGGCCATCAAGCTCCTGCCCAAACCTATGGTTGTATATGTCCTGGAACCGAGAGAAGCGAAAGATTTACAGAAAAAGCTGCGTCAAGCAGGCTATAAAAACATTCCAACTTTCACGGGTGAAACGAAAGAATCTGATCGAAACATAGTTTTGACTGGATGGAAAAACCACGATTTTGATATTGTGATTGCCACCTCCGCATTTGGTATTGGCGTTGACAAACCCGATGTAAGAACAATCATCCATGCTTGCTGCCCCGAAAATTTAAGTCGTTTCTATCAAGAGGTAGGGCGTGGCGGTCGAGATCAGTTCCCTTCGCTCAGTCTGTTCATCCCGTATCAGAGCAGATATGATAGCGAGGGCGATGTGCGTCGTGCACTTGGCCTCGTCAACAAACGCGTACTCACTGTTGAACGTGCTATTATTCGTTTGAAAGGCATGCTGGCCAGTCCTGACGCGATGATTAATGCCGATGAGTGTGTTCTGAACACTTCTGCTACCCCTGCAACAATGACTGACGAGGAAGCGGAGTACGCAGGCAACCGAAACGTGGCATGGAATGTAAACTTGCTGCTGTTCCTGCACCGGACAGGCTTCATCGATCTACTGGACGCAAGCTATGTCTTCGACAAAAAATCCAATCCACCCAAAAAGTATTACACAGTCACAATCAAACTGCTGCAGCCAGATGTTCTCAGTGATGATGACAGCCTAGCAGCAGCGCTGACAGAGCCCCGTGCCCGAGAGTATGAGGCTCAGATGGCTGGATACAGAATTATGAGCAAGCTTGTATCTTCTCCAAAATCCTTGTGTTGGGGGCGTGTTTTCAGATACCTTTTCCCACTTTCTAGAGAGGTTTGCAATGGTTGTCCTGCAGATCCGGAAGGTCGCATCACAAGCGATGATACCTACAAACTGCGAATGAACCCTAATATTAAACTCCCTCCCGCACGGCCTTCTCGTCGTCTGGACAGGAATATGGGGTCTTTCAATGAAATGATAATCAGCAGGCCATCCAACGGACCTTGTAGCGCAGAAGAGGTAGCTGTGATTGCGGAAAAGGCTTCCCAAAACGGAATTGGTGCACTGGTTGTTCCTAATCGTTTGGCAAGTCAGATTGTGTATGATGGTATTCTTTTGAATTACGACGAGTTCTATTATGCGGTTGCACATTGTCCGTATTTCTTCGCCAAAGGTGTTGTTTGCATCTTCGACGGCGATACAGGAACCAATTTCTCACTGTACAAAAATCTTGGAAAACTGGATACTTATGGTTACCGCAAGGTGCTCTATTGCAACGAAAATACTGTCGTTGCCAATGGAGGCAAAATCATACGAGAGTATAGCGACGGTTATCATATTTCAATTCAAAAATTTTAAGGAGGTATTCGTATGTTCAAAGTAAATCCCGATGGCATGCGAATGGAGCCTACACCGGAGCGTGTGATTTCAGTATGCCGCTTAATTGCCCATAAAAGCATGACCCGTGACGAAGTCCGTAGGGCAATGACTTTGGGTAGCAATGATGAAAAGGAGCTCGATCAGATCAACAAATCGGTCAATGTTGCGCTTGAAGAACTGTCCATCATCAAAGCGCAGGCTGATAACTTGGTATTGGCTGTTGATCCGGATGTAATTGCTTCGCCTGCAACCTTTCGTCGGTATGTAAGCTCCCGTGTTTTTGCTGCCAAGGATACAACCTTTCACATGTTTACCAAATGGCTGATTTCTCAAAATGAGAGAATCTTTTCTCTGAAGTCGTGGGAAGGAATGGCGAAAACTTGCGGTTCCGAAGTAAAGGAATTGTCTGCGTTAAACGAAAATGCCGTTCTTGGATGGCGCTTTTGGGCCGCTTTTTTGGGCCTTGGCTATTTGAGCGGAACTATGATTATCCCTAACATGAAACTACGGCTGGAAGATATATTGGCAACTACTTACACCGAGAAGTTCAGGTATGACGAGACAATTCTTGCACAAGATTTTATGCTATGGTTAAGTACAAAATTGCCCGAGGTTGAGATTGAAAGCAAACTCCCTCTGGCCCTCTCTGCAGGATTGCGTACCCTTCATGAACTTGGGCTTATCAAGCTTGAAATGTGGTCTGACTCCACACCAATCATGCTCTACTATGTTGACGGTGATCCCATCAATGGCTTCACACATATTTCTGTGAAGGAGGCGATTAACTCATGAAGTGGGAACAATATCGTTCTGTAATGGAGCGTTATGCGATAAAGACCGACGATATGGCAACCGAAGACGCCTATTTCATGTCTACCCATATGCCGTTTTCGTCTCTCGAACTTTTCCGCGGTGGTTATTACGAAGAAGGGAAAATGCCTGCTCCCACCAAGCTGATGAGTGAGGATGAGGTTTTTGAACAGCTAATTTATAACCCGGACAACGAACACCGTATGATCATTGTCCGGGGCAATCATGGTACAGGTAAATCACATCTTATCCGTTATCTGAAGGGTAGGTTCGAGAGGAGCCCCTCTACAGTATATAATCCTGCTACGGAGCAGTTGGTTTTTCTGCGGCGTCTTAATAACTCTGTCCGTGGAGCTTTCTCGCAGTTGTTGGAACAAGAAGCAATCAAAGATCCCGATATAGCAGAGAAACTTCGTAAGTTTGTTGCATCTTCTGATTCAAAGGACGAGGACTCTTTCAAGACGGAGATTCTCTACGCCTATATCGCTGCTGTTCGAAACGATGTATCTGGTGAGAATTATAAGCCTGTAAAATGCCGCGACATCGCCAGTTACCTTGCCGATAGCCGCGTAAGTGAGTATCTTTTGCGTGAGGGTGGCGCAATCTCAAAGTGCTATAATGTCATTACTGCACCGAGCAATCAGATCCTTCAAGATACTACAATTTTTACCGATGAAGATTTTAATGTATCTAAAATCATTCGTGCCGTTATGAAGCAGGGTGACCCGCAGGCATCTCTCTTTGCTTCTTCTTTGAAGGGTGATGACTTTGAAATCACCAAGCTTATCAACTATTTGAACGGCTTCACGAGAGAAGTCATTCAGCGATGCGCTGATATTTCCAGTGAAAATGCTGAGACAATTTTTGCACAGCTGAGAAGAGATTTGAAGAAACAAGGCAAGAATCTTACGATCTTCATAGAGGACTTTACTGGTTTTACCGGTATCGACCAGGAGCTTATTACAGCACTCTCCTATGAGCATGGCGGCGACTACCAGGATTTGTGCCGCGTTACTTCTGTCATTGGTATTACAAACGACTACTACTATGCGTTCAGAGGTAATTTCAAAGACCGTGTAACCCATCAAATCGAAGTTACAGATCGGTCGTATGGAACAGATGAATTCATCGTTCAGATGGCTGGCAGATACTTGAATGCCATTTATAGCGATCCGGCAGATCTTCGCAGTTGGTACGAGTCCGGAGCTGATCTGGATGACTTGCCGATTAGTGATTTTGCTCCTCCGTGTGATTGGGAAACCACGACTATCAAAGGAAAGCAAGTTACGCTGTATCCTTTTAACCGTCACTCGCTGTTAGCTCTGTATGAAGCACTGGCAACCAAGAGCCCACGAATGTTCTTGAAGAATGTTATCCGTGCTCAGTTGAAAGAGTATTTTGACGGCAAGTTGTATGGTGACGGATGGTATTTCCCAATGAACCCCAGCAACGCTCAAATGGCGAATGACCCACACAGTTCCGCTATCGACCGTTTAGAGAATATCAGTACCGACGACAAAAATCGTTTGAAAGCAGTTTTTGCAATTTGGGGTGATGGTTCTGCAGCCGGTGTTAAAGAGACTGATGGCACCTTGTGGTTCGGCGGCTTGCGTCAGGCTTTTCTTGCAGATATTGGCTTGGAAGCGTTTTCTGGCATCGGTGAAATCGTAGACAAGACTACAGGAACAGCTGTATCCTCAGATGTCCAGCCCAAGCCTGTTACGGATGTTGGGGAGAAACCTGATCAAAAACCCATTGTACCGGAGCCGCCGAAACCAAGACCTCCTGTTGATGTTGCAACAAAAAATTATTTGAAGTTTAAGAGTGACATCACAGCGTGGTTTACGAAGAATGAACCGTTGAAATTCGATGCGGATTATCGCGGTTGGCTTCGTACTCTTGTTCGTGGTGACTCCAAGCAATGTGGCGCGATTAACTGGCAGGATATTGGTGTCCCGGCCTATATTGCAGAAGAGCGCCTGTCTGATTTGGGCTGCTACTACATCGACGACCAGAGTGCCCCTGCAAATGTCGATAAGGCTATTGTTTACATGGACAGGAGCTCTGAAAGCCGCGACGCTCTGATGGCCTTAAACGAGCTGAATTATGCGAAGGGATGGGACTTTGAGGACGCCGCCTATTATCAGCAGCGATTGATTACATGGCTGGAACGTAGAAGATCTCAAATTATCGAAAAGGTTACTGCGACTAAGCAGGGCGCAGAATCGCTCCCCGTCTTGGAATGGTGTCTTGCAATCCAGTATCTCAAAGCATGTATCTTGGGACAAAAAGTGGACACGAGCTCTCCTCATGCGGTGATCAAATCATTGTTCAAGGATTTTAAGAAGGATGACAACATAAAGCGCGATACCCGTGAGTGGAATGATATGATTCAGTTCGTTCTCAACCGCAAAGCAGATTTCGAAAGTGCTCTAATATTCTTGAAGCAGGCTTCCGCAACCACTATGGGTGCGGTCCATTTTGCCGTTGATCCGAACACCAAGTCCTGCTTTAGAGCTGACGAGCTTGTTGCAGCAGTTGAAAAGCTGATGGCAGTAGATTGGGATATTGAAGCAGAGTTGCCCAACAGTATTCCGCAAAAGCACCTTCTTTATAACCCCGCTACGCTGCTTAAAGCACTCTATCCCAGCGTCAAAAAAGCAATGGCTGCGGACGCACAGGAAGCTGCAACCGTTGTCGGCAAACTTGAAGGATACATTGGTAAACTCACACAGGAAAACCTGATTGCTGCATTCTCGGCCATCCAAAGCCTGTTCGCAGTATTTGCAGCAAACGGAATCATTGGTAGTGCTGAGTTGCGAGTGAAGTATGACAAGCCACCCATTGACACAGCAAAGGATATCTTAGCATATGTAAAGCTGATTAACGATGCTGCCGGTGCCTCTGCTGTAAAGCAACTGACTGTATACGCTGCAAATCCGCTTAATGCTCTATATGTTATCCTGCGAGATATCCAAGCAATTGCACAAAAGGCCGAGCAGGAAGAGGCAAAGGCACAAAAGGATATTGTAAATTCGGGCGGCTTTGCCGGTACGGATGCATTGTCCGAAGCTGCGTTAGCTTCTATGGATGCGCTGTGTACTCAGCTTGAGAATATGGAGGTGTACGAAAATGTTGCTAACTGAGACAATAAAAAACAGCACCTCCGCCATTAAGAAGCGCCGTGCAACAATCGAAAGTAAACAGCATGCAGAAACCTATGCAAGAGCATTGGCCCAACTTTCTCAATCAACCGGAAGCATCAAAGACACTCTTGATTGTGCCAACGCTATAAAGGAAAGCGGAATAGTAGAAGCGCCCGTCATAGACGAAGCAACCCGTTCCGATTTGCTTGCTTGTATTAATGATTGTGGCAATGGAATCTCCGAGATGAGACTATCCATGGACGCAGTCAGACTTTTGAAGTCCAAGGGTGATGCGTTTGCCACTCAGATTAAGATTGTTTGGCGGGATGCCTCCGCAAAGTATTCAGATGGCTCCAAAGGCTACTTATCCATGATCGGTGGCCTGTCCAGCAACCCAAAACGAGCCACGGAACTTGCCGATAACATCACAAAAACTGTTGCCGGCGAACCGTCCATCAAGGCTGTGAAGAAATTAGTTGCTGACGTATCTGAAGCGAAAAAGATAGCTGATGAATTCTCTTTAAATCCAGAAATTGAAGTTTTCCTGAAGAAAGTTTCATCTCTGCAGGCAACTGTTGCCGATTTAACACCTGATATTTTAACATGGCTCAAAGGAAAAAATTTAACGAGTAAGTTAAAAATCAGATTCTAAGAGGTGTATACAATGATTAAGGTGAATTGGGATGTTGAAGAATTAGTTGCCTTGATTGATGTATATCGAAGAAGCGATGAAAAATCCGCTGAACAGATTGAGGTTGAGCTATTGGCTTTGTCAAAGGCTTTTGTTGAACGCGCCGAACGGCTTGGTATAGAACACGACGAAAAATACCGTAATTTGAATGGTATGAAAATGATGTTCCAAAATGTCGCGTATGTGGCTTCAAATGGTGATCATGGTATGTCTGCTGCAAGTTCCGCGATGAGAAAAGTATATGATATGTCAAACTCTTCCCCAGAAGTATTCGATTTGATTCTTAAGGAATTTACGAAGCGTTATCTAACCTGATATAAAGCAAGGGCCCTGTTCCGTAACGGTACAGGGTCCTCAGCATTTTCATGTGATTGATTTTATATAATCAACTAATGCAGAAAAATCAACTGCTGTATTATGATTCCACGAAATACGGACTGCTTCGCTAATGCGTGCTTCATCCAGGCCCATTGCGGTCAAAACATAGCTTGGAGTATGGCTGCCGGAGTTGCAGGCTGAGCCATTTGAGAAAGCATAGTCTTCCTTTACTGCGAGGAAAATTCCCTCTGCATCTACGCCACGAAAACTAATGTTAACCGTGGATGGCAAACAATACTCTTGATCTCCGTTCAGAGTGTAGTTCAAACCCTGTATTGCCTCCATAAAGTTCTGCTTAATAGCTTTGCACTTTCCCATATGGTCAGATGCTTCCTTGTTACACAGCTCCGCTGCAAGGGCGAAGCCTGCAACCAAAGCGACCGGAGTGGTGCCAGGACGATAGCCGCGTTCCTGTTGGCCACCATACATAAGTTGCTTGACCGGAGGCCGTCTATATGTGCGGTCACGTCGTATAATTAATGCGCCAATGCCTTGCGGCCCGCCAAGCTTATGGGCCGTAATACTTAGCATGTTGTATTTGGCGTTTCGTAGGCTGCCGTTCAGCTTACCAAAGCCTTGCGTAGCGTCCACATGGAAATATGTTTTAGTTCCCGCCAGAGCCGCACCGACCTCTTCAATCGGCTGGATAACGCCAGTCTCGCTATTGACATGCATCATTGAGACAAGCAGCGTTTTGTCGGTCACAAGATTGAGGATTTGTTTAGGCTTAATTCTTCCAGAAGTATCCGGAGAAACAAAGTCTACAACGCAGCCTTTTTCCTGCAGATGCTTCATAGATTCAAGAACAGACTTGTGCTCAATAGAGGTCGTGATGAAATGATTACGTCCGCTCTCAAGGGCATAATCAAGCAGGCCTAAAATGGCCATGTTGTTGCTTTCGGTAGAGCCGCTGGTGAAGAACACATCGGTGCTATCAACAGCTAAGATCTCCGCAATGGTTTTTCTTGCCGAGGCAACAATCTCTTTTGCGTCTGTGCCGAAGATGTGAGTCCTGCTATCGGCGTTTCCGTAGTGCGAGCGATACACATCGACCATTCGCTCCAAGACTTTTTCGTCAATCGGAGCAGAAGCGTTGTAGTCAAGATATATGGCCATTATGCTTCCTCCTTCGGGAGAGCGGATTTGAGAAGATCGGAACAATTTTTCAGAACATCTCTTGTGCTGTAGTGATTGATACCTCTGTTTAAATGCAGTCTGAAATATTTTGCGAGAGTTTTTTCGTCATCACCAAGGCCATCGTTGACGCAACGCTGCCTGATGATTGCTTCATAAATTTCAGAATACTCACCGGCAAAAGTAGACCAATCCATTTCAACATTGCTGTCAGACAGCGGATCGATGCCCCCTGGAATAGAAGACTCAGCCAGTGACCAACACAGCGCCCAGCGGCACAGGACATTCCAGTTCTGAATGCCTGTTTTTGCCTTAATGCGAATAAGCCTGTCTTTTTCAGGTTGTGATAGTTTGAAGTGTTTTACAATCATGGATTACACCTCCCCGAAGTAGCCATGAACAATAGAGGTACATTGCTCCTCTTCGCGGTAGAGGAGAGTATAGTAATCGACCACATTATCACGGACAAGATCGAGATATCTGCCATAAACTTCTTCGTCTGTGGACAAAACCATGACCTGTGAACTTGCTGCAGGCAGGTACTTCGTTACAAAGTTCGCTCTGTGGGAAGAGTCCAAACGCGCCATGGGCGTGTCGATGATGACAGGAGCTTTGTAACCAGAGGTCAACGCAAGTGCCCAAACGATGGCTACCGCAAACATCTGTTGTTCACCGGCAGAGAGCTGACTCTTCAAAAGCTCGTTACCATCCAAATCCAGAATGGTTACATCCAAGGTGGTTGGATCAATCTTGATCTCACTCACCAACGAATCCTTTTCAACAAGCTCGCGGAAGCATTTGGTTGCTGTGCTGGATAGTTTCGCCACCTTTTCGCGTTGTAGACGAACCTTGAACTCTCGAAGAACTTCAATAGACATAGCTGCGTACTTCACGATACGGGCATTGTCATCGTTCGCCTGTTCTTTCTCTGCAATGGCTTTAATTAACTGAATGCGCTTTGCAACAAGCATTTCACGCTGACGCTTCAAGCTCTCAATACTATCCAACTGCCGCTGATATTCTGCATCTGCAAGAGTCTTTTCCCCCTCAACTGATTTGAGCGCATCAAACAGCTGCATAGCCAAGGTTTTCTCATCCGCAGCTCCCAAATGTGCATCAAGACTCATCAGTTCACTCTCTTGAGCGTCAACATGGTTGACGAGAGAATTGATGCGCTGGGTGAAGCTCTGGAATATTTCTGCGATCAGGCGCTGATAAAGCATCATGCTTGTTGCGGACATATTCTTTATAGTTTCCTTGGTGGCGCTTTCGGGAATGTGCCCAACCAAGACCTCGTTGATAATGTCCTGAACAGCTCTGAGATCTGTCTGGCTTAGGCCACAATTGATAAGCCTTTCTAGAATCTGCTGGTGGAGATTCACAATAATCTTGTCAGAGTAAAGCTTGGCTTCAGACTGCTGCGAAGAGAGTTCGTTATCATAGGACTGCGTAACCAAGTTGCGGCACATGAAGAGCGGCGTAGAAGCATCTACAGCCATTTGAAGGATTTCCTCATTCACCCTTTCAACTTCAGAGGAGATTTTTTGCATTTCCAGTTTAATGGCATCCCGATTGCGGCTAAGATCACCACCGGATGACCAAAACTCTTTTTCTTTGGCTTCCAGCTTGGCACTCAAGGTCTCGCGCTTGCGTTCCAATTCATTAGCTTGTTTGGTGGCATCTGCAAGTCGAATGTCAATGTCAACAATCTGCTTTTCAATCTCTTGATAGCCTACATTCTCTTCGCTGTGTTCAAATGCGGCAAGTGCGTTTTTCTTGCGTCGAATTACCTCGTCGGTGTGCTCGATAGCCTTCTCGATGGTAGAGACACCAATCGCGGACTTGATTGAACTCTTAATCTGTTCAAATGAGGTATCATCAGCAAGCTGAGTGATTTTCTCGTTGTTAAAGAAGAAAAAGCGAGCAATGCCAAAGGGTAAAATCTCTTCGATGTAATAGCTCCAGCTCTCACCAAGGTATTTATCGACTACGCCATCTTTTTCAACGATAATCTGTTGTTCTACTTTCTTGCCTTTTGCTGTCCAGGAGCGTTTGATGCGTAGCACAGTACCGTCGTCAAGGCACAGAGAAACTGCGACATATGTCTCTTCATCAGTAGCGTGCTTGTTGATATGGTCAAGCAGAAGCTTGTCGTATGAACGAGCCTTTTCCTGTATGTATTTCAACGCCTGTTTGCCATAAAGAGCAATCAAAATAGAGTCATGAAATGTTGTTTTACCTCTGCCGTTCAGCCCGCCAACAAGTGTGATGTTACGATTGCCGATCTGATCGGTAAGACACATCTCGTGAGTGCCCTTGTATATACCGAAATTATGAAGTTCAACTTTAGTAAAATACACGTTCACTCACCTCAATCCACGAGATCATCCGGATTTGCTTCGTCCGTAATGCCGGAGATTCTAAGGGCACGAGTAGAAGCGATACTCTCTGCATCTGCCTCGTCTTTGTAGAAAGCCTTTTTGATTTCTTTCTCGAAATTCAGAATAACATTGCGTTTGTTTGAAATAGCAGCGGCTTTTGCTTCTGTATCCAATAGTGCCCTCTGCATTTCTGCAAGCAACTGCTCGTTGGGGTACAGCTCAGCACAGACTTCTTTTAGAAGCTCCGCTTCTGTAGCTCCAAAGTATTTATTCTTGCTGATGGTTCCATCAGAATACTTCTTGCCGGTAACTTCCTCGTAGATCCTGGGCAAAGAATCATCAAACTCGTGGAACTCGTCAAGCCACAGCTGACGAATGAACTTGAGCTCTTCCATAGTAATCAGAGGAACATCTTTGATTTCATCTGGACCAATTTCATGAACAAGGAGTTCGACCTCAAGCAATCTACGAAGGAAGTATTCACGGGTCTCTTTGGTATAGGGACCGTGAACAAGACGGTTGTTGTGCCACTGAAGGCGACCATCTCGCTTTCGGAAGTCCCGACGGTCACGGTCGGTCTGCCAGTCCCCATACCCGGCGATTTCGTTACGGAACTCAAGCATAGGAAGCATCCATGCTTTTTCTTCATCATTTTGAATCATGGCCGCCATAGACTTATCCTCTGTAACCATCGTGCAAACCCAACAACCAAAACGGCTGTTGCCGCAGCTGGGGGTAGAGGAATCAATGACAAGGGGACATTCACCGTCAGCAGATGCGCCGCTATACATGGCCAAAAGATCCTTGTTTGAATGCCCCCAAGGATTAGGAACTTGAACAAGATACTGCCAAACATTGTCGTTCAGCCAGTTTTCAATGGGGGTAAACACATAGGAGTTAGGGAAAGAACCGTTGGGACTGAGATGGGCTCTGTAACGCTTCTTTTCATAACCCTCAAGAACCGCCTTACGAACAGCGCTCTCGGCTTTCCGGGAACCAAGAACCATGATGGCCTCACTCTCAGCATCGAGTATACTCTTGATGAACCGGTTAGAGGCATCGATTTTCATCCTATCCGTACACCAACGAAAGTCGCGGCGGGGATAAGGGTAACCCCGGCCAATTAAGTTGACCCAAAAGGTGTTCGTTATGGCTGGTGTCAGTCTGTGGGGAACAATGGGCAAACCCCGTTCTTTCGCTGCCTGCTCCATTTTCTTGAGGGACTCCGTTGCCCATATTGCTACAACAGGAGACTCAACCAGAGTATCAGTGCTAATAACATGAACGGTTTTTTTGAGCTTTTCCTGGGGCAACTCCTGGAGAGCATACCACACAAGCTGAACAACAGCTGTAGAGTCCTTTCCTCCGCTGTACCCGCAAATCCAAGGAATCATGTCCTCTAAATACAATTCTTTAATTGTTTCGATAACCGATCGAATATCTTCTTTGGTAAGGCTAGCCATCTTCATTACCGTCCGTTTCTATTAAGACTTTTTCCATATAACTTGACATAGCTTTTTGCGTTGATCTATTTGCAGCAACTCGACCGTTTACAAACACGAGGTTATCCCACGCAGGATTTGTTTTTCTCCAGTCGATAATAGATAGCTTTTCAAGATAATTTGCCCAGGTTTCAGGGAAGTTTTGAATCAATGCATTTCCGGCGTGTCCCAGTGCAACAAGCGTGATACTGAGGGAACAAATATAGTCTTTTCGCACAGCGGATGATTTCATCTTTCCGGACTTGACCATATTCCATTCACTAATGTTCCTCCCGACAGCGCTCCAATATTCTTTGGCCAAATCAATTTTGTTTTGTGTAGATAAACTCGAACCGTTAAGGAGCTCGCTGGTTGCTGTGCATATCGCACTGAGTGTAAATAGTGCCTTAGAGCGGTTAGAAATTGCAGTACGCTCCTTTTCAACCAAGCCTTTGAATACACCAACTTCGTCGATAACTCGTTTTGCAATAATCGAGGACTCTTCGCGAGAATTGAAGAGAATATTGATCGATTTAGTTGGCTTAATAGCGTAACGATTCAAATCGGAAAACATCTGCTGCGAACGAAGCAATCCTTCATCTCGGTAAAAAACAACAGAAATATGTTCGTTCTTTAGGGATGGGTTCATTTTGATGGCTTCGGCGATGGCGGCCCGCCTATGCTGGCCATCATTGATAAGAAATCGAGAGGTCATTGATATACTGATTGCCCCAACTTGTGGCATCATCTCATCTGCGGGCATAAATTCCATATTTCCGTCTACAGAAACGGTTAATGCAGAAAAAACATAGCTATCAGGATTGGACAATATGTAATCTCGAATTTCAGGAATGCGTGATTTATTTAGGATGCGTTGAGCCCTGATTTCGGGTGGAAGATCTTCGTCTGCAAACTGAAAAATCTTTGACATGACATCTAAGGGAACCATTGAGATATAATACTCACGTTGGGCTTGTGTCCCCCTAACTGCAGGGAATACATAAGCTGCAGAATCCATTTTACACATCCTCTCCATATTGCGTTAGTCACAAAAATGAGATGTCAAAAATAATTATACACGATAACGGAAGTCTTGTAAATGGGTTGAGTTTATTTTTTGTTTGTCTTATAGAAACGAACAGATACAAACAGAGTCCGATTGAGGCGATGCCTATTCTTGGCGTTTTAAGGCGCAAGACCCCTCTAGTTCTACTTGGGGGGAAGAGAAACAGCTTTAACATGAGTAAAATCTTATATTGCGGTATGCAGGTAAAGATTTGGTGCCCACATTTCCTTATCCTGTTTTTCTCACATCGGCCTGCCTAGAGGTTACTTTGCCAGAGGTTGCGCTAAAGTTACTTGGTTTTACGGAAAGAGTAGGCGATACGCCTTCTCTGTCTGTTGCCAAAACCTTGCAGCATGATAGGAGACTATTTGTGGTTCTTTTTCTGTCTTGATCTCTGATAGAGTGGGCTGTTCTGGTGGGTCCATATTGAACCCCTCCTCGGTCCAGCAAATAGATATGATCCTCCCTTGGCGGAGTGATACAGTCTTTCTCTTTATTTGGGTAAAGTGGTTGGTATCATATTATGATACCAACCACTTTTGCTTTATTTGAGCGTATAGAGATTGGAAGTATTACTCCCATTGGGACGATACCGGGGCAGCTTGGCAAGATAGCCGTGCTGCTCCAAATCTGCCAGCGCCCTCTTGATGGTACTGCGGGAGAGATTCATATCTCTCGCAATCGTCTTGATACCAGGCCAGCAGCTTCCCGCACGATTGGACCGATCCTTGAGGTACATATAGACGGATACAGCCCTGGGCGGCAGAAGCGTGTCGGCGTAAATGCTGTCAAAGTAGCTCACCGATCCACCTCCTGCCGGGGAAGATTATACGGGGCGCGCTTGTGCGGCATACGGTCATAGTCGATGTCCTCCGCCACCACCATCTCCTGCACGGGCGCGTCGTGGAGCTGCCCCTCGCCCTTAACGGAGCGGGTGGTCTTCTGCTCCGTCAGCTTGGGCGGGTACTTCCGCACGATGGCGCGGGTCAGCGCATTCTGATCGGCATAATAGACCCTTCTGGCTGCCTGTTCCTCCACACGGTATTCCTCCTCGAAGGTGATGCCCCATTCGAGAAACAGACGCAGACGGGTACGCATGGGGTGGCATCCGGTCTTCTGCACGATGAAGCTGCCCTTGGGGATGGACTTGAGCTCATCTGCCGTCAGCAGGGGGCGTTCCATCATCTGCAAGCTCTGGCTGGGATCGTTTTTCCCGCGGCTCACAGAGCCGGAGAGCACCGTGCGGCTGCCGAGGGCTTTGGAGAAGGTATCCGCTGCTTCGCTGTTGGGGGCAAAGCCGCCGCAGATCACATCCTGGCAGTTATCCATCAGGA
>ERZ827423.1088-NODE-1088-length-28828-cov-10.966045_pt1 | contig 28828 bp, 26 predicted proteins | sample MGYA00519775_ERZ827423 | MGnify/ENA primary metagenome ERZ827423 (study PRJEB31778, sample SAMEA3449296) | human gut metagenome | biome: human gut; feature: human-associated habitat; material: faeces | place: United Kingdom | collected 2010/2012 ... | reverse complement strand
CCACGGCTGGCTGCTGCTCGGCGGCGGCAAGATGTCGAAGTCCAAGGGCAACGTCGTCGACCCCGTCTTGCTCGCCGAGCGCTACGGTGTGGACGCGCTGCGCTATTACCTCCTGCGCGAGTTTCCGCTCGGCAGTGACGGCAACTTCTCCAACGAGCTGCTCATCTCCCGCATCAATACCGACCTCGCCAACGACCTCGGCAACCTCCTGAGCCGCACCGTCGCCATGGTCATCAAGTACTTCGGCGGCACGCTCCCGGCCGAGCGTGAGCACGATGCGCTCGACGATGAGCTCATCGCCATGGCATCCTCTCTGCGCGGGACGTATGCCGGCTATATGGACAATTTCGGCACGCAGCAGGCGCTCATCGAGGTGTTCAAGGTCATTTCCCGCGCCAATAAGTATATCGACGAGACGGCGCCCTGGGTTCTCGCCAAGGACGAGAGCAAGCGCGCGCGCCTGGCCACGGTGCTGTATAACCTGCTCGAGACGCTGCGCATCACTGTCACGCTGCTGCTGCCCTTCATGCCCGACAGCTGTGCGAAAGCCTTCACGCAGATCGGCGCCGCGGCAGAGCAGACCACGTGGGACAATGCCGCCGTCTGGGGCGTGCTGCCCGCGGACGTCACCGTGCACAAGGGCGAGACGCTCTTCCCGCGCATCGACATGGCCAAGGAGATCGCCGAGCTCGAGGCACTCAAGGCCGCGAAGGAAGCGGCCGCCGCGCCCAAGTCCGCGCCTGTGCTGCCGGATGTGACGATCGACGACTTTTCCAAGTGCGACATGCGCGTGTGCAAGGTCCTCAAGTGCGAGCCGGTGAAAAAGTCCGATAAGCTCCTGTGCTTCACGCTCGACGACGGCAGCGGCACCGACCGGCAGATCCTCTCCGGCATCGCCAAGTACTACCGCCCCGAGGAGCTCGTCGGCAAGACCGTCGTGGCGATCCTGAACCTGCCGCCGCGCAAGATGATGGGCATGGCCTCCAACGGTATGCTCCTCTCGGCCGAGAAGGACGGCAAGCTCAACCTGCTCATGCTCGATGACAGCGTGCCCGCCGGCGCGCAGCTTTGCTGAGCGGCCGCACCCCTGCACGTTTCCGGGAAGGCTCGCTCGGCGGGCCTTCCCGTTTTTCCCGCGGCGTGCGGAACATTTTCCGCGCCCGGCCGTCAAGCCCTTCGTAATCTCCCGTACATAAAGGAGGAGTCGCCTCTTGAAGCTGTTTTCCTCGCCGCCGCGCCCCACGGGCACGCAGCGGCCCGCTTCCGATACCGCCCAGCAGCGCCCGACACAGCAGCGCCCGGCCCAGCAGCGCCCGGCCCAACAGCGCCCGACACAGCAGCGTCCGGCGCAACAGCGTCCGGCCCAGCAGCGTCCGGCGCAGCAGCGTCCGGCCCAGCAGCGTCCGACGCAGCAGCGTCCGGCGCAGCAGCGTCCGGCGCAGCAGCGTCCGGCGCAGCAGCGCCCCGCCCAGCATCGCCCGGCCCAACAGCGTCCGGCGCAGCAGCGCCCCGCCCAGCAGCGTCCGGCGCAGCAGGCTTATGCCAGCCAGTGGACGGATGACGCCGCCCGGCCGCGCCGCAGCGCGCCGGATGCCCGCCGCCGCCCGCCGCAGGCCGCCCCGGCCGCGGCCGGCAAGCACGGCCGCAAGGCGAAAAAGGCCAAAAAGCCGAAGAAGAAAAAGAGCCTCGGCCGCCGGCTGCTCATTTTGTTCCTCGTGCTGGCCATCCTGGCCGGATTGTATCTGACGGCGGTCTATTCCGACATTCCGTTCATCGCCAAGTGGCGCACGGCCTATATCCAGACGGCCATGAACACGCTCAGCCACCAGTGGCTGGCCACGGCGTTCATCCCACGCAGCGTCATTGACAAGGTCCTCGCCGAAATGGAGGCAGCCAGGGAGGCGCAGATCGGCATCAACAGCGAGTGGGACGAAGGCGAGTCCGAGTCCCGCAACCCGACGCTCACGAACACCAAGGGCATGAGCAAGGAAGAGATTGCGTTTTACAACCTCTTCTGGGAGGTCAATGTGCCGAGCATGCAGGCGTATGTCAAGGAGCATCCCGACGCCCTCGCCGCCGGCTGGAGCCGCATCAACATCGACAAGTCCGCCCTCAAGGACGACGGCACCAGCATCCGCACCATCCAGGGCGAGCAGGTGCTTGCGATCGACGCGCGCAACAAGATCCTCATCGCGCGCGTGAAAGGCAGCACTTACCGCGGCGTGCTCGTTATTATGAAAGACCCGTCGCGCCTGAGTCTGCAGGCCGCGTCCACGCTCGGCAGCGTCGGCCAGGTCTGCGGCAAGATCGCCGAGGCCCACGGCGGCGTCATCGGCATGACCGGCTCGGGCTTCATCGACCCGGGCGGCACCGGCAACGGCGGTACCCTCGCGGGCTACGCCATGTGCAATGGCAAGTCCTACGGCGGCCACATGGGCTACGGCTATAAGCGCCTCGAGCTGCATAAGGACAACCGCATCTACATCCGCGACAGCGATTCCTCGGTCTCGCCTGACACGACGGACGCGGTCGAGTTCTCGCCCGCCATGATCATCGACGGGGAGACGGTCGTCAACGCCCGCAGCGGCTTCTCCGACCTGCAGCCGCGCGCCTGCCTCGGCCAGTCGAAGTACGGCGAGATCATCGCCCTGCTCGTCGAGGGCCGGCTCACGACGTCGGTCGGCATCAGCGTGCCGGACTGCGCGGCCATCATGGCCAAGCACGACTGCATGCAGGCCATGAACCTCGACGGCGGCACCAGCGCCATGATCTGGTACAAGGGCAAGTACATCATGCGCAGCTCCAACCCCGCGCTCACCGCCGGGCGCACGCTGCCGAACGCTTTCGTCTACACCGGAAATTAACGCTGCGGCGACCGGACAGCCCCAACAGCCTCGCAGAGTTTGACACACGCAAACGTCCCTGACCGCCGGTCAGGGACGTTTGTGCGCAATGCGCAAAAGATTTCCCGAAAAACGGGTGCAGATTCGTGAAAATGGGGCTTGCAATCCGGCGCGGGAAGTGGTAGAGTAACACCATCGAGAAACCGATGACCGAGAGGAGTACCCATTCACGAAGCTTTCAGAGAGCAGCGGACGGTGGAAGCGCTGCAGCGGACGGGTGGCGAATGGACTCGTGAGGGCAAACCGATTGCAGCAGCATGAGGGGCGACGGTGGCCGCGGCCGTTATCCGGCGGAGCGTATGATCGTACGTGCAAAGTGGGCGCATGAGCGCCAACATGGGTGGCACCGCAGGAGTTACAGTCTTGTCCCATGAAACGGATGGAACCGTTTCGTGGACGAGGCTTTTTTTATTACTCAAATCACCGCAGGAGGGATGCAGATGACCCGCAAAACCAGACGATGGCGTGGCGGCCGGAGAATTTTTGCCGCGTCAGACCGTATCCGAACAGTTCAAAACCAACCGCTTTCAATATAGAAGGAGAATATACTATGAATCAGACTTTCCAGAAGATCGTCGGCGGCGTGCTCGCCGTCACCGCGCTCATGGGCCTGTCCGCCTGCGGCAGCAAGACCGAGGACACCAAGGCCGATGGCAAGACCTATAAGGTCGGCATCGTGCAGTTTGTGGACGATGCGTCCCTCAACCAGATCGAGGCGGCCATCGAGGCCGAGCTCGACGCGAAGGCTACGGAGCTGGGCGTGAAGTTCGACTACACGCTCTACAACGGCCAGGCCGACGGCACGACGCTTAACCAGATCGGCGCCGAGCTCGTCAGCAAGGGCGTGGACCTCATCGTCCCGATCGCAACGCCGGCCGTGAAGATCATGCAGTCCGCTACCGAGGACACCGAGATCCCCATCGTTTTCTCCGCCGTGTCTGACCCCGTCGGCGCCGGCATTGTTGATTCGCTCGACGCGCCCGGCGGCCGCATCACCGGCACGAGCGACGCGCTCAACACCAAGGGCCTGCTCGACCTGATGCTCGCCCAGAACCCGGACACCAAGACCGTTGGCCTGCTCTACTCCAAGAGCGAGGATTCCTCCAAGCAGCCGATCGAGGACGCGAAGGCCTACCTCGAGGGCAAGGGCATCCGCTGCGTGGAAAAGACCGGCACCACCACCGATGAAGTCACCTCCGCCGTCGATGCGCTCATCGCCGAGAAGGTCGACGCCGTCTTTACCCCGACCGACAACACCATCATGACCGCCGAGCTCGCCATCTACGAGAAGTTCCTCAATGCCAAGATCCCGCAGTACTGCGGCGCGGACTCCTTCGCGCTCAACGGCGCGTTCGTCGGCTACGGCGTGGATTACACCAAGCTCGGCACGATCACGGCCGACATGGTCGTGCAGGTGCTCGTTGACGGCAAAGACCCCGCCACGCTGCCCGTGACCACGTTCGATAACGGCATCGCCATGATCAACACCGAAAGCTGTGCCGCCCTCGGCTACGACCTCGCGGCTGTCAAGCAGGCGTTCGACGGCAAGTGCAGCTCCGTGCTCGAGACGACCACGCAGCAGAATTTTGACTGATATCTGACATCCCGAAGGAGGGAGTTCCATGCTGACCGTTTTGCAGACGGCGCTCGAGGTCGGCCTCATTTACGGCCTCGTCGCGCTGGCGCTGTTCATCAGCTTTTCCATCCTGAATATCGCCGACCTGTCCACGGACGGGTGCTTCACGCTCGGCTGCGCCGTGGGCGCCATGCTCACCATCGCCGGCCACCCGATCCTCGCGCTGTTCGCGGCCATGGCGGCGGGCATGCTCTCGGGCTACGTTACGGCCTTTTTGCAGACGCGCCTCGGCGTTGAGAGCATCCTCGCCGGCATCATCTCGAACACCGGCCTCTACACGATCAACCTCGCGGTCATGGGCTTTTCGTCCAATGTGTCCATCACCGGGGTCGACACGGTGTTTTCGCTCTTCAAGGGCCTTGTCGGCGGGCAGTGGAGCCGGCTGATCCTGCTCGCGCTCATCGCGGCCGTGCTCGTGCTCGTGCTCATCCGCTTTTTCGGCACGTCCCTCGGCCTGTCCATCCGCGCCACGGGCGACAGTCTCGACATGGTCAGCGCTTCCTCCATCAATCCGAAAGCCACCATCACGATCGGCCTGTGCCTGGCCAACGCCCTCACGGCGCTGTCCGGCTGCCTGATCGGGGAATACAACAAGTTTTGCGACATCAACCTCGGCACCGGCATGGTCACGATCGCGCTGGCGAGCCTCATCATCGGCGAGGTCTTTGCCGGCCGCCGCGGCAGCGTGGGCAAGCGCGTCGTCTGCGTCGTGCTCGGCAGCATCGTCTACCGCTTCATCATCGCGCTGGCGCTGCGGCTGAACATCTCGGCCGAGTATTTCAAGCTCGTGTCCGCCGTCATCGTGGCCGTCGCCATCGCCGCGCCGAACATGAAGGACTACGTCCATCTGGCGAAGATCAAGTCCAACGCCCGCAAGCTGCGCGCCCTGTCCGGAAAGGGGGACGAGACCGATGCTTGAAGTTTCCCATATTTCCAAGACGTTCAACGCCGGCACCGTCAACGAGAAGCGCGCCCTGTCCGACCTCTCGCTCCGGCTGGCCGACGGGGAGTTTGCCACCATCGTCGGCTCGAACGGCGCCGGCAAGAGCACGCTCTTCAATGCCATCGCCGGTGTGTTTTACGTCGACGCCGGCACGATCACGCTCGACGGGCGGGACATCACGTTCCTGCCGTCGCACAAGCGCAGCCGCCGCATCGGCCACCTGTTCCAGGATCCGCTCAAGGGCACTGCGCCGCACATGACCATCGAGGAAAACCTCGCCGTGGCCTACCTCCGCTCGCCGGAAAAGCACAAGCCCTTCCGCCGCGTGACACGCCGCGACCGCGACTTTTTCCGTGACGCGCTCGCCCAGCTCGACATGGGGCTGGAGGACCGCATGAACACGCCCGTCGGCCTGCTCTCCGGCGGCCAGCGCCAGGCGCTGACGCTGCTCATGGCCACCATGGTCACGCCCGAGCTGCTGCTGCTCGACGAGCACACCGCCGCGCTCGACCCCGTCACGGCCGATAAGGTGCTCGCGCTCACGCGCAGCGTCGTGTCGGAGCGCAGCATCTCCTGCCTCATGATTACGCACAATATGCACCAGGCGCTCGAGCTCGGCACGCGCACGCTCATGATGGACGCCGGCCGCATCGTGCTCGATGTCTCCGGCCCGGAGCGCGCGGACATGACCGTGCAGGGCCTGCTCGACGCCTTCGCCGCCAAGGCGGGCGAGGTCTTCGATAACGACCGCGTCCTGCTGTCCACGGCCGAGGACAAGGAAAACTGAATTTCGGCATAGAAAAATCAGCCGCCCACCGGGCGGCTGATTTTTTTCACTTGTCGAAAACCCCATTCGGGGTTTCCGACAAAAGGTTTACAGTCTGCTGCGCGCATAATTTGCGCGCCGATGGCGCACAAATTCCACACTTGCAGCCTGAAAAGTATTTTTTCCGCCGTACATGCCGCCGGAAAAAATGATTGCATTTTCTTTGCCGCCTGCGGGCGGCAAACGCTGCGAGGCTTCTTCGCGGTTTAATAGAACGTGGCCACCGGTTCCTCCGGTTTTTCGACCTCCTGCACGGACTGCACCGTGAACACGGGGCCCTTGCGGCCATAGGCGCGGTGGAACTTGTAGTCCAGCCGGGCCGTGATGATGGCCCACTCGTCGTTGCGGATCTCGTCGGCGCGGTCCCACACACAGATGATGCCCGCGAACTGAATGTCCTGCACACAGCAGGTCATGATGTGCCGCCCGGCGATGAAGCAGCCCTTCGGCACGTTCTTGCGCACAAGGCAGCGGCACTTGACCTCAATGGTCTTGCCGTCGTACTTCTTCGGCTCTTCGGACATGTCGCGGTACCAGATGGCGAAGTCGCGGTCCTCGATCTCGACGACCGGGGCGTCAAGGTCGAACGGCAGCGGATCTTCAATGTCGTCGTACACGACCTTGCCGTCGGTGTATTCATACGCGATGTCGCACCGGCGGGAGATGGCGCGGATGACGCGGTGCATCTCCATGCGGTCCATGCTGTCGTTGTAGCGGTTGAGCACGACGAGCTCGGCGCTCTTGAGCTTGTCCACCGTGAGCTGGCGCATATTCGCGTTGTAGCTCAAAAACGACGTCGCATCGCAAAACAGGAATTCCTGCGCGACCGCCCAGCCCTCCGGCAGGTTGCCGTAGAGTGAGTCGAGCATCCACATGCCGTTGTACTCCACGAGCACGCGCTCGGGCTGGATCTCGTCCTGCAGCGCCTTCAGGTGCTCGACCGTGAGGTCGGACTCCTCGTCGATGTTGCGCACAAAGACGTTCCCGGCGCAGAACTTGTCCGGCTCGTAGACTTCCTCGCCCTCTTCACACAGCAGCAGCAGCGTGCGCTCGCCCTTGTGGAAGCGGTTGTCCTCGAGCGTCTCCTGGATGAATTTCGTCTTGCCGGCCTCCAGAAAGCCGGTGAACAGGTATACCGGCAGATCCGGCGCCTGCTGTTTCGTGTCAGCCAATGTGGAACAGCTCCTTCAGTGCATCCTCGGCCAGGTGCGACCCGATCACGCACACGCGGCCGGTGACCTGTGCGCTGCCGCGGCGGACGTCGGATTCGCCGGGCACGTAGTCAAAGTGGATCCAGCCGCCGTCGGTCGCAGGCACGATGCCCTTGGCGCGCAGCACGACGCCGTAGCGGTGCTCGTTGATGAGCGCGTCGAGCGCGGTGCGGATCTCGTCGTCGGTGTATTTGCGCGGCGTCTCGGTGCCCCAGCTCGTGAACACCTCGTCCGCGTGGTGGTGATGGTGGTGATGGCCGCAGCAGTGGTCATGGTCATGCTCGTCATGCTCGTCGTGGTCATGATGATGCTCGTGCTCGTGTTCATCGTCATCATCGTCATCATCGTCGTCATGGTGATGGTGATGGCCGCAGCAGCATTCGTGCTCGTCATCATCGTGATGGTGGTGATGGTGCTCGTGTTCATCCTCGTCGTCGTCCTCGGCGGCCTCGGCCTTGAGGTGCTCGAGCTCGGCGGACAGCGTGTCGCGCCGCTCCATCGTTTCGAGGATCTGCTTGCCGTCCAGCTCCGTCCACGGCGTGGTCACGATCGTGGCGGTCGGGTTCTTTTCACGCAGCAGCGCCACGGCGGCGTCGAGCTTCTCGGGGCGGATACCCTCGGTACGCGAGAGGATGATGGCGCTTGCGTTCTCGACCTGGTTGTTGAAAAACTCGCCGAAGTTCTTCATGTACATCCTGCACTTGTTCGCGTCCACCACGGTCGTAAAGCCGTTGAGCACCAGCTCGTCGGACTGCACGCCCTGCACGGCGCGGATGACGTCGCTCAGCTTGCCGACGCCCGAGGGCTCAATGAGGATGCGGTCGGGGTGAAACTGGGTGAGCACCTTCTGCAGCGCGTCGGCAAAGTCGCCCACGAGGCTGCAGCAGATGCAGCCGGAGTTCATCTCGTTGATCTGCACGCCGGAGTCCTTGAGGAAGCCGCCGTCGATGGCGATCTCGCCGAACTCGTTTTCGATCAGCACGATCTTTTCGCCCGTGTAGGCCTCGGCGATCAGTTTTTTGATGAGCGTGGTCTTGCCGGCGCCGAGAAAACCGGAGAAAATATCAATTTTTGTCATAAAAGAAAGCACTTCCTGTCTGGGAGCACGCGCCCCCGAAATTTTGACCATTATTATAGCACGAAATTGTGAACGAAACAAGTCCGCCGCGTCGATGGGATGTGGTTGCGTTTTCACCGCCGCTGCGGTAAACTGGAGACATGAGATGGAATGCATTTTGGAAAATTTTAAGGCGAAACTGGCGCGCGGCCATTTACCTGTTCGTGCTCGCGGCGCTGGCGGTGCTGCTCGTGGTCGTGTGTGTCCGCCGCGGGCAGACCGCCGCGCAGCCCGAGCCCACGCCCCGCACATCCGCTGCCGTCCAGAAGGATGCAGCGCAGACGCTGCTCGACGGCATGAGCACGCGCGAGAAGATCTGCCAGCTGCTCATCGTGCACCCCGAGACGCTCACGGACGGCGGCGCCGTTACGGCCATGACGGATGACCTCGCCGCCGCGCTGCGCGACTATCCGGTCGGCGGCTTTCTGCTCTCGGCGGGCAACATGACCTCCGGCGAGCAGCTCCGGGCGCTCACGTCCGCGCTCTCATCTGCCTGCGCCGCGGCCCCGCTCGTCACCGTGGATGAGGAGGGCGGCCGCGTCGCGCGCCTGATGAACACCGTCGGCACGACGAAATTAAACAGCATGTACAGCTACCGCAGTCTCGGCACGCAGGGCGCGTATGACAATGCCCAGACCCTCGCGCACGACATCGCGGCCTACGGCTTCAACACCGACTTTGCGCCCGTGGCCGATGTCTGGACGAACAAGCGCAGCAACGCCATCGGCGACCGCGCCTACAGCGATGATTATGACGAGGCGGCCACGCTCGTCTCCGCCGCCGTGCACGGCTTTCGTGACGCCGGGGTCATCTGCTGTCTGAAGCATTTCCCCGGCCACGGCAGTACGGCCACGGACTCGCACAACGGCGCCGCCACGGTCGATAAGACGCTCCCGCAGCTGCGGCAGGAGGACCTCAAGCCCTTCGTCTCCGGCATCGCCGCCGGGGCGGACATGGTCATGGTCGGCCACCTGACCGTGCCGACGATGGACGATGCGCCCGCGTCCCTCTCGCACAAGCTCGTCACGAACCTGCTGCGCTATGACCTCGGTTTCCGCGGCGTCATCGTCACGGACGGGCTGCAGATGCAGGCCCTCGCGCAGTATACCGACGGGGAGAAGGCCGTGCGCGCCCTCGCCGCCGGCAACGACATGCTGCTTGAGATCAGCGACGTGCCCGGTGCGGTCGCGGCCGTGGAGCAGGCGCTCGCAGACGGCACGCTCACGGCCGATGCGCTCGATGCGAGCGTGCTGCGCGTGCTGCAGCTCAAGCTCGCGCACGGCATTCTGCCGCTGCCGGAGACCGGCTGACACTCATGATTTTTTAAGAAAGGTGTGGTATCCTCATACTGGGCGCGGCCGGTCGGCCTGCCCCGCATCCTCCCTTTCTTTCTTCCCCCAACAGATCAGCCGCTGTCAAAGGACAGCGGCTGATCTATTATCATTTCCGGTTGTACCCCGGCGCAAAACGTGGTATCCTAAGCTATCATGACCAGAGAGGCGACCCGCATTGCAATTCGTTGACATTGAAAAGAAGGACGGCGGCGCGTTCCTGCACCGCTACGACCTGCACTATATCGACCGCACCGGCTGCCCGCGCACGTATGAGATGGTCAGCCGCGACCGGAATATCGACTCGCTCGAGCACCTGCAGCACCACCGCACGGACGCGGTCGTCATGGTGCTCACGGACGCTGCGCGCGAGCACATCGCGCTCATCCACGAGTTTCGCATGGAGCTCGGCCAGCGCATCTACGGCCTGCCCGGCGGCCTCATCGAGCCGGGGGAGACGCCCGAACAGGCGGCCCGCCGCGAGCTGCGCGAGGAGACCGGCCTGCGCCTGACGGCCATCACGCACGTGCTGCCGCCGGCGGCGTGCACGGTCGGCATCGGTGACGAGCGCACGGTCTGCGTTTTCGGCACGGCGGAGGGGACGTTCCGCCCGAGCGCCGACCCCATGGAGGAGATCGAGTCGGCGTGGTATACGCGCGCGCAGGTGCGCGCCCTGCACGAGACGGACCTCTTCGGTTCCTGGGCGCTGGCCTATAGCTGGATGTTCGCAAACGGCTGCCTGCCGGGCGTCTGAAGGCACACAATTTTACGATTACGGAGCGATCATTATGTTTTTTTCGGAGATATATCAGCCGGGCGTCGCCGATTTCGACCCTAGCGGCAAGTTCGGTTATGAAGCGATCCTGCGCATTTTGGAAAACACGGCCAGCCGCCACTCCGACAGCTCGGGCGACGACATCATTGAGGAAAGCCGCAACGGCATCACCTGGGTGCTGACCGACTGGCGCGTCCGGATCGTGCGCCGGCCGGACAGCAAGGCGCCCCTGCGCGTCACGACCTGGGTGCGCGACAGTGTGCCCACCGGGCGCATCTTCCGCGACTATACGCTCGCGGACGAGAGCGGCACGGAGCTCGTGTGCGCCGAGTCGCGGCTCATTTTGTTCGACCTGCGCGCGCAGAAGATCATCCGCATCGACCAGCAGCGCTTCCGGTCCTATCTGCCGGAGACGCGCGGCGTGTTCGCGTCCGCCGCGCCGCGCCTGCGTGCCCCCGCCGCCTTCGATGGGGAGAAAACGCTGCCCCTGCGCCGCAGCGACATTGACTTCAACGGCCATGTACATAACACGAAGTATCTCGACTTTGCGCTCGAGGCCCTGCCGGACACCGTGCCGCGCGATGCGTTCACGGGCTTTCGCATGGTCTACCCGAAGGCGGTCAAGGACGTGGATGCCGTCACGCTCAAATATTGCCTGTCGGACGGAAACCCCTTCGTGTGCGTCTACAGCGGCGACACGCTCTGCACGCTCATCCGCTTCGAGACATGAAGATACCCCCGCTGCAAAAATGCAGCGGGGGTATCTTCAGCTTTCTGCGAACCGGCCGACATACGCGCGCATCTCCTGCCGCGAGTCGATGCCGTGCACGCCCGCGATGAATGCGCGCTTTTCCTCGTCCGTGAGCGCCGAAAACTTTGCCAGCGCCTGCTGGTTGTGCACCAGCGCCATACCCAGCCCGACCGGGATGGCCGGCTGCGTGCCTGCTTTGTGCAAATGTTTCACCTTCCTCTGTGTCCGGTTTCGGAGCGGGTGCTCCCTAACCATAGTATGGCACAGATGGAAAAATAGAATACATCAGCCCAGATCGAGCACCTGCCGCGCGGCGTAGCCATCGGCGCGCAGCGCGCCGTCGAGCAGCTCATAGCGCGTGATGTCCAGCCGCACCGCGTGCAGCATCGCGGGCATCTGCTGCAGCTGCTGCAGCTGCACGCCGCGCGCCTCGATCACGCTGCGGTACTCGTCGCTCAGCGGGTCGATGTACACGGCCGTGCCCGTCATCTGCAGCCCGGCGAGCGACGCCATGCCCGCGTAGCTGTCAAACACGGCGGCGGAGATCGCCCCGTTCCACCAGATGCCCTTGAACTTCAGCCCACCCTCGGTGAGGATGTAGAGCCTGCCGTCCACGCGCAGGTATTCCAGCGGTGTGCACCTTACCCACTTGCCGCAGCCGGTCGCCAGCGCGAGCGTGTTGTGCGCCTCCAGAAAGGCGTCGATGCGCGCCTTGAGCGCATCCGCCGGCATCGGGGCTTCCGGCGGGCAGAAGGCTTTGCCGATCAGTTCGGCCGCGGCGACGGTCTCGTCCTCGCCCTTCGGACGGAAGGTCACGCGCTTTTGCAGCCCGGCGGTCACGACCGGGCCGTCCTCGCCCGCGGTGACGGTGATGACGTTTGCGTACCCGCTCCAGTCGCGCGGGGCGCGCTCGGCGGGGAAGAGCTTGCAGTTGCCGATGACCGTGCCGAGGATGTAGGCCGTGCGGCGCGCGTCGGCGTCATAGATGATGGCAGTGATGTTCATGGATCTGTTGCCTCCGGAAAAAATCAGAATAGAAGATAATGTGAGTATAACACGCAAAGAATGGATTGTAAAATCGAAAGCCGGATGTTACAATGAGAAAAAATCCGAAACAGAAACGAGGTCTTGCCATGCTCTGCCCGAAATGCGGCGCGCAGCTGTCTGACAGCGCCGTGATCTGCCGCGCCTGCGGCGCCATGCTGCCCGAGCAGCCCGCCGCCCCGAAAGCGCCGTACCCGCCGGCATCCCAGCCGGCCGAACCCACTGCGTCCGCGCAGCCCGCCGCCCCGCGCACCTGCACGAAATGCGGCGCGCCGCTCGATGACGGCGTGCGTTTTTGCACCAACTGCGGCGCGCCCGCGCCGGAACCGTCTGCTCCGTCCGACACAACGCGATCCGCTTCCGCTGGCCCGGCACAGTCCGCACCGCCGCAGCAGGACACGGCGAACGCGTCCTACACCGGCGCGGCAGCTCCGTTTGGCCCGGGCATCTGCCCGCGCTGCGGCAGCCGGCTCGCGCCCGGCGCGCGTTTTTGCACCGTCTGCGGCATGCCCGCGCCCGAAGCGCCCCAGGGCCAGGGCGACTGGTATGCGCCTGCGCCCGGCGGCGGGGTCTCCTCGCCGGAGATCGGCCCGAAGCACAAGCCGAAGAAGCTGCTCATCGGTCTGCTGTGCGGCTTTGCCGCACTGGTCGTGATCGTGGCGGTCTTGGCCGGCATTTTCGCTGCCCGTCAGGCGGGCGAGCCCAGCACGGCCGGCGGCGCGGAGGTGGACCGGCTCCTCGAGCGCTACTTCACGTATTTCAAGGCCGATGACACCGACGCCATGCTCGATCTCTTCCTGCCGGAGGTTATCACCTACATGCAGGACGACGATACCGCCGCCGGCCGCGAGGCCGCCCTCATCCAGCTCGACGACTGGTATTACGACTACGGCAAGGCCATCGATGATTATTACGTCTATGACGATGACAGTCTCGACGCCAGCGACGTGCGTGAGCTCCAGCGCGAGCTCGGTGTGCGCATCGACGACAATGTCATCGTTGCCTGCGACGTGACGTATCAAAACGGGCAGGACAACGACTTTTATTTCGAGTTCGTCCAGGTCGACGGGCAGTGGTATCTGCTGTTTGTCGTGGAGTGATACTGCTTCAGAGAATAGCCCCGGCAGCTTCGGCTGCCGGGGCTTTTTTGCTTTATGCCTGAACCTGCACGCGGCTGCCGCCGCTGCGGTCTTTCGTCACGATGATCTGCCGGTCGATGCGGTCCTTGAGCTCCGCCACGTGGGAGATGATGCCCACGATGCGGCTGCCGCCCGACACGCCCACGAGCGCGGCGAGCGCCTGCTGCAGCGCCTCGCTGTCGAGCGAGCCGAAGCCCTCGTCGACGAACATGGCCTCGAGCTGCACGCCGCCGGCGGTTGCCTGCACCTCGTCGGACAGGCCGAGCGCCAGCGACAGGGAGGCGGCGAACGTCTCGCCGCCGGAGAGCGTCTTGACGCTGCGCGCCGTGCCGTTGTAGTGGTCGATGACCTCCAGCTCCAGCCCGGTCTGGCTGCGGTTGTCGCCCGCGCGGGCGCAGCGGCGCAGCTCGTACTGCCCGCCGGACATGATGAGCAGGCGCGTGTTCGCGCGGCCAAGGATGCGGTCGAAGTACGCGGTCTGGATGTAGGTCTCGAGCATGATCTTTTCCTTGCCGGGCACGGCGCCGTTGGCCGTCGCGGCCAGCGCGTGCACCCATTGCCAGCGCGCGCGCACGGCGGCGTGCTGCTGCCGCCGCGTGTCGATGGCGGTGCGGGCCGCGCGGTTTTGCTCCAGGCGCGCATCACAGGTGCTGATCTGCCTTTGCAGCTGCTCGGCGCGCACGGTCAGCGCATCCCGCCGCGTGCGCAGGGCGGCGATGTCCGCCGGCGGCGCGGCCTGGATCTGTGCGCGCAGCGCGTCGCGCTTTCCGGTCAGCGCGGCGAGCACGGACTGTGCCGCGCTGCTGCGTTCGCGCGCCGTGTCCAGCGCCTGCTGCAGCGCCTCGCACTGCGTGCGTGTCTCGACGAGCGCGCGCTGCGCTGCCGCGCGGTTTTCGTGCGGCAGCTCCTGTGCGCGGCGTTCGGCCTCCGCGTCCAGCTCCGCGCATCGCGCCGCACGTGCGGACAGCTCCTGCGCGCGTTCCTGTATGTCTGCCTGCTGCCGCCGGAGCGCTTCCTCCTGCGCCGGCAGGCCGGCCTCCAGCGCCTGCAGCGCCGAGAGTGCCTGCTGCTGCGCCGTGTGCTGCGCTGCGAGCGCTTCGGCGTCGCGCGCAGCCGCTGCGCGCAGAGCGGGGAGGGTCTCCGCCAGCGTGTCCGGGTCGAGCGGCGGCGTCAGCGCCCGGCACGATTGCGAGAGCGCGCCGCGCACGGCGTCGAGCTGCCCGCGCAGACCGGCCGCCTGCGCGCTGCGCTCTGCGGCCGTTTTCTGTGCCCGGTCGCTGTCCGAGAGCGCGCGCTTGAGCGCGGCGGCGTCCGGCGCCTGTTCCGGCGCGGCGGCGGGGCAGGGGTGCTCCGTCGCGCCGCAGACCGGGCAGGGCTGCCCGGGCACGAGCGTGCGCGCGAGGATGCCCGCCTGCGCGTCGAGATAGGCGCGGTTTTGCGCGCCGTAGTGCGCCAGCGCCGCCTGCGCGGCCTCGGCCGCTTTTTGATATTCCGCCTGCGCGGCGGTGAGCGCCGTTTCCAGCTCGGCGCACTGCTGCCGCTGCGTCTCCAGCGCCGCCAGCTGTGTACAGCGCTGCGCGGCCGCGTCCTGCGCGTGCCCGGCCTGCGCGGCGGCCACGGCCAGCTTCGGCTGCCCGCTCAGTTTCCCGCGCGCGGTCTCCAGTCCCTTCGCGGCCGCGTCCGTCCGGGCGCGCGCCGCGTCGAGGTCGCTTCGCTTTTGCGCCAGCCGTTTGCGTTCCGCCTCCGCCTGCGCGCGCAGTGTGTCGAGCTGTTCATACCGCCGCAGCGCGTCCTCCAGCCGCGTGATGCCCTGCCGCCGGCTCTGGATCTCCGGCTGCGAGGCCGTAGCGGTGTCCAGCGCCGCCTGTGCCGCCTTCATTTCCGCCTGTGCCTCCGTCCACGCGCTCTCCGCTTCGGCGAGTTTCCCGCGCGCGGCCTCAAGCGCTTCCGCCTTGCCGAGGTCGGAGAGCACCTGCTCGCGCTGTGTCTCTGTCTCCGCGTGCTCCGCCTGCGCCTGCGTCAGCGCGGCTTCGTCCGCGTGCAGCAGCGTGTCCAGCGCCGCGAGCAGCGCGTCGGTGTCCAGCGCGTCCGGCAGTGTCTCCGGCGCGTCGCAGCGGATGCTCCCGGCCGCCTGACGCAGCCCGGCCTCCAGCTCGCCGCACTGCCGGTCGAGCGCGGCGGCCTCCTCCTTGAGCCGGTTTTGCAGCGCCTGATACTGCCCCGTGTGGAAGATCTGGCGGAAGATGGCCTTGCGCTCGTCCGTCTGGGCGAGCAGCAGCTTGCGGAATTCCCCCTGCGCGATCATGGCGATGCGGGCAAACTGCTCCCGGTCGACGCCGACGATGTCCGTCACGGCGGCGGTCACGTCGCGCGCCTTGGTGATGATGCGGCCGTCCGGCATCGTCAGCTCGGCGTCTGCCTTCTGCACGGTCGTGCCCGTGCCGCGCGTTTTCGGGCGCGTGTATTCGGGATTGCGGCGCACGGTGTAGGTCTTGCCGCCGTTTAAGAAGGTGAGCTCCACGAACGTCGGCGTTTCGGGCGCTGCGTATTTGCTGCGCAGCATGGAGCTCTCGCGGCTCTCGCCGCTCGCCTCGCCGTAGAGCGCGTAGGTGATCGCGTCAAAGATCGTCGTCTTGCCGGCGCCCGTGTCGCCGGTGATGAGATAGAGCCCGGACGTGCCGAGCACGGAAAAGTCCACGGTCGTTCGCCCGGCGTACGGGCCGAAGGCGGACATGGTCAGGTTCAGCGGTCTCATGGCTGCGCCTCCTGAATCTCCTCCATGAGCTGCGCCGCGAACGCGCGCTGCTCGTCGCTCATGGGCTGGTTATTTTGCTGCAGATACAGCGCCTCGAACAGCTCCAGCGGCGTGCGCTGCTCCATGGCTGCCGGGGCTGCCACCGCCCCGGCGGCGCGCGTGCGGGCGTTGTCGTAGTCGAGCGTCATCAGGTATGGGTAGATCGCCCGCAGCCGGCCCACGGCGTCGAACACGTCCTGCTCGTCCGTGAGGATCAGGTGCAGGTAGTCGCTGCGGTAGGTCGTGTGCTCGTAAAAGCTCCGAGCGGTCAGCTCGTCGTAGCTGCCGCGGATCTCGCGCAGGTCGCGCAGCGGCGTCAGCGGCACGGTGCGCACGTCGACCGCGCCCTTTTCGCCCAGCGTCACGACGGTGACGGATTTGCGCTGGCTCGCCTCGGAAAACGAGTACTTGAGCGGCGACCCGGCGTAGCGGATCGTCGGGCGGCCGATCTGCTGCGCGCCGTGCAGGTGGCCGAGCGCCACGTAGTCAAACGGCGCGAACACGCTGCTGTCCACATTGTCCGTCCCGCCGACGGACAGCTCCTCCGAGCCGCTGCGCGCGCCGCCGGTCACGAACTGATGCGTCACGAGCACGTTGCGCGCGCTGTCGTCGATGTCCATGTGCGCGATGGCGGCGGCCACGGCGTCGGTGTAGCTCTCGATCTGCGCATCCGGAAACCAGCGGCGCACGTGCGCGGGCTTCAAAAACGGCAGCAGCCATACGGATACGGGGCCGATTTCGTCGCGCAGCACGACGGGCGCGACCGCGCCGTCGTAGACCGGCGCGATGTGGATGCCGCAGCCGTCCATGACCCGCCCGCCGAAGGCGAGCCGCTCCGGCGAGTCGTGGTTGCCGCTGATGAGCAGCACTGGCACGCCGCGCGCGCACAACTCGGTCAAAAATCCGTCGAGCAGCTCGACGGCCTCGGTCGGCGGCACGGGCTTGTCGTATACGTCGCCTGCGATCAGCACGCCGTCCGGCCGCTCGTCGTCCAGGATCGTGAGAATTTGACGCAGGATATATGCCTGATCCTCCAGCATCGAAAAGCCGTTGACCCGCTTGCCGAGGTGCAGGTCGGCGAGGTGAAGAAATTTCATATCGGTCCGCTCCTTCCCGCGGCCGGGCCGCGGTGTGGTGCTTCCATTATAATCCGAACCGCGCCCCGGCACAACGGCGATTTTCGCCGCGGCATGACAAAACCGGGAGCATATGAAAGCACCGGCCCCGCACAGAAGAAGCCTCGCAGAGTTTGCCGCCCGCAGGCGGCAAAAAAGTGAAATCATTTTCTCTGGCGACATGTGCGGCAGAGAAAATACCGCTCAGGCTGCAAGTGTGGAATTTGCGTGCCATCGGCGCACAAATTCTGCGCGCAGCAGACTGTAAGCCTTTTGTCGGAAAACCCCATTGGGGTTTTCCGACAGGCAAAAAAACCGGGAGCCGTTACGGCTCCCGGTTTCTGCTCTTGTGCGCGAGATATGCCACCAGCTCCTCCGGCGCGAGCGCGCCGAGGGCTTTCGTGTGCTCCGCCGCCCCGCGCACGGCGGCGTGCACATCGGCAACAGACACACCGTGCGCCCGGGCGACGGACTCGAGCGCGCGGCGTGCCAGCTCCTCCGTGGTCGGTCGGGTCACTTGCTTCTTCCTTTCCTGCGTCTTGCGGCTAGTATGTCCCGGCGGCCGCGGCCTAATCCGCTCACCATCCGAGTGCGCGCGCCAGCGCTGTGAACGCCGTGCACAGCGCCATGCCCATCGCCGTCGGCAGCAGCGCCGCCAGCAGTGTCCATTTTGTGCTGCCGGTCTCGCGCCGGATGGTCCAGAGCGTCGTCGAGCACGGCCAGTGCAGCAGGAAAAATAGCACGGCACTCACGGCGGTCGTCCACGTCCAGCCGTTGGCGGTCAGCAGCGCGTGCATCTGCGCCAGCCCGAGCGAATCGCCCAGACTGCCCTGCGCCAGATACCCCATCACGGCGATCGGCAGCACGATCTCGTTGGCCGGAAATCCGAGTACGAATGCCAGCAGCAGCACGCCGTCCATGCCCATCAGCCGCCCGAGCGGGTCGAGCGCATTCGCGCACCACGCCAGCAGACTCGCGCCGCCGACGTGCACGTTTGCCAGCGTCCAAAGAATCATCCCGGCCGGCGCGGCCACGGCGGCCGCGCGCCCGAGCACGAACAGCGTCCGGTCGAACACGGAGCGCACGATGACCTGCCCGACCTGCGGTGCGCGGTACGGTGGCAGCTCCAGCGCGAAGGCCGACGGTCTGCCGCGCAGCACGGTCATGCTCAGCAGCCACGTCGCGCCGAACGTCAGCCCCACGCTCAGCACGAGCGCCGCCGTGAGCAGCAGCGCACTGACGAGTGAGCCGCCGCCGGCTACGGCGAAAAACATGGTCATGAGCGCGATGAGCGCCGGAAACCGCCCGTTGCACGGCATGAGGCTGTTGGTCAGCACGGCGAGCAGCCGCTCGCGCTCGGAGTCGATGATCCGGCAGCCGACCACGCCCGCCGCGTTGCAGCCGAGACCCATGCACATCGTCAGCGCCTGCTTGCCGCACGCATGGCAGGCGTGAAACGGCCGGTCGAGGTTATATGCCACGCGCGGCAGATACCCCGCGTCCTCGAGCAGCGTAAACAGCGGGAAAAAGATGGCCATCGGCGGCAGCATCACGGCCACGACCCACGCCAGCGTCCGGAACATGCCGTCCACCAGCAGCCCCTGCAGCCAGAGCGGTGCGTGCAGCGCCATGAGCAGGGCCGAAAACTGCGCCTGCACCCAGCCGAGCGCGCGCGCCAGCCATTCCGACGGGGCGTTCGCGCCCGCGATCGTCAGCCACAGCACGCCCGCCAGCCCCAGCAGCATGATGGGGTAGCCGGTCGCCCGGCTCGTGAGCAGGCGGTCGAGCCGCCGGTCGCGCGCGGCGTATTCGGCCGTGCCGTAAGTCACGCACGCGCGGCAGATGGCCTCGGCCCGGCGCACGTCGTCCGCGGGGTCTTCCGGCGGCGCTGCGTCCGGCTGCGGCTGCGGCGCCGCCGTGACGGTGTCGAGCGCGTCGAGCAGGGCGGAGAGCGTTTTCTTCTTTCGCGCCGTCACGCCCACGACCGGCACGCCGAGCTGCGCCTGCAGCTCCGACAGGTCGACGGTGATGCGCTTGCGCCGCGCCTCGTCGAGCAGGTTCACGCACACGATCAGGTTCGGCGTCACGCTGCGCACCTGCAGCGCGAGCACGAGCGTGCGCTCCAGGCACGTCGCGTCGCATACGACGACCACGGCGTCGGCCTCACCGCCGCGCACAAAGTCGCACGCGACGGCCTCCTCCGCCGAGTGCGGGCACAGGGAGTACGTGCCCGGAATGTCCACGAAAAAATAGTTCTCCCGCGCCGAGCGGCACCGGCCGCACGTGCAGCCGACGGTCTTGCCCGCCCAGTTGCCGGTGTGCTGGTGCATCCCGGTCAGGGCGTTGAAGACGGTGCTCTTGCCGACGTTCGGGTTGCCTGCCAGCGCCACGACGCGCTCGCCCGCCCGGCGTGTGCCGCCGAACGCGGCCGCGTGCGCGCCGACAGAGCGGTGCGTCAGTCCCATGCGCGCACCCCCTTTACGGCACGGCCACGCGGATGCCGCAGCAGTCGCACCGCCGCAGCGCGATCACCGTGCCGCGGATGAGATAGGCGCTCGGATCGCCCATGGGGCTGCGGCCGAGGCAGACGACGCGCGTGTTTTCGATCAGGCCGAGGTCGCGCAGCCGCCGTTGCATCCCGTCGGGCGCGCACACACTGCGCACGGTCGCGCTCTGGCCGGGCTGCAGCTCGCTGAGCGTTTGGATCTGTGTCATGGTTGCTTCCCCTTCCTCCGGAGGCGATTGCCTCCCGTACCCATGGTATTCGGCAGGGTGCGCGCGGGTGCATTTTTGCACCGGCCGTGGCATTATCAGGGAATACACTGAAAGGAGCGGCATCATGGCAGCATTTCAGATACCGCGCACGCCACACACGACGAACAAGACCATCCGCTTTCCGGACGATGTCATCGCAGACGTGGAGGCGGCCATCGCGGGTAAGGACTGTACGTTTTCCGCGTTCGTGATCGCGGCGGTGCGCAGCGCGCTCACGCAGCTGGCCGAATCGCCGGAGGCGTGAACGCGCCTTGCGCGCGGGCGTTGGGTGTAGTATAATGCAGGAAAATACCTGTATCAGGAGTGACCGACATGGCAGACAAACCGAAAACGAATGTGGATAAGTTCTTTGAGATTTATGATGCCGACCCTGCCCTGCAGGCGCGCGTGCAGCAGGCGATGGACAGCTATCCCGGCAGTCTCGAGATCCGGGACGTGATGACCGAGCACGTGCTCCTGCCGGTGGCGGAGGAGCTGGGCCTGCCGTTCACGCTCAAGGAGCTGCGCAATTATGAGCTGCTCAAGTGGGGCCGCCAGCACCAGGACCGCGAGCTGACGGACGACGAGATGGCGGCGGATGACGAGACGACCTACTGGCTGCTCGACCGCGGCTGGTCGAACGACGAGGCTGCCTTCTGCGGGGATAAGCATTGAGGTATGCAAAAAAGGCGCGCACCGGTCGGTGCGCGCCTTTTGCGTCGTATTCTATCTCATTACAGCCGGCTTCGGATATCTTCCACATCGCGCTTCACGCCCTGGATGAACAGCGCGGCGTCGAGGCTGTAGGCCATGGCATCGAAGCCCCTGCGGAAGCCGTCGATCACGCCGTCGGCCGTGCCGGTGAAGAACATGCAGTACTTTCCGGCCGCACGGCAGGCGGCGACGATGCGCGTGATGGCCGCCTGAAATTCCGGCGCGTCGAACTGCCCCGGCATGCCCATCGAGATCGACAGATCGAATGGGCCGACGAAGATGCCGTCCACGCCGTCCACGGCGCAGATGCCCTCGATGATATCGAGCGCCTCGGCGGTCTCGCACTGCGGGAAGAGCAGGGTCTCGCCGTTGAAGTGGCGCATGGTCTCCGGCACGGAGCCGAGCCCGTCAAAGCCCCAGCCGTCCTTGCGCGACGGGCAGAAGCCCCGCTGGCCGATGGGGTAATATTTCGCGTAGTTCACGAGCTCCTGCACCTGCTCGAGCGTCTTGACGTTCGGCACGATCAGGCCCTGTACGCCGACGTCGAGCAGCTTGAGCACGGCGGGGCGGCTGATCTCGCGCACGCGCGCGAGCGGGCAGATGCCGCTCAGCTCGGCGGCGCGCACGAGCGCGGCGGTGGTCTCGGCCTCGATGGGGGAGTGCTCGTTGTCGATGATGGCAAAGTCGAGCCCCGTGCGGCCGAGGCACTCCATGAGGCTCACGCTGGCGGTGTCAAAAAAGGTGCCGATCGGCTGCGCGCCGGCGGCAAGTTTCTGTTTGAGTGTGTTTTCCATGCGGATTCCTCCTTATCTTGTCTCGATGCCCCGATTATACTTGCATTTTGGCGCAAAGACAAGCACCGCTGAAAAGAGGGATGCAACTTTGCATCCCTCTTTTTCATGCTGGAATCACATATAACGAGCCAATGTTTTGTGCAGCAGATCGTTGTATTGTTCCAGATCGTATACACTCGTCAGGTTGAATTTTTGGCCCTTTTTCTCCTCGTCCGGCACAATCAGTGTTTTCACTGTATCAGTGAGTCTTAGGCGGCAAATCCATTTGCGGGTGTTCTTCTTGTAGAGAATATTGATATAGGATTCGGTGTCCTTATATGTAATGTCTTGCAGGTCAACGACGTCTTTCAGCAGGTTTTTGATGATGAAGTAGGCTTCCAGTTCCTCTTCCGTCGTCACGATTTTCGATTCGTTGCTGTCAGAAACATCCGCATCTTTTTCTGTACTTACTGGTTCCGCCGTTGGCTTTTCAGAGACGGAAACACTGCCGCCAGAGCCGCCGAGAGCGTTTTTAATTTTATCGTTCATCGTCTCGCTGATATAATCATTGAGCGCTTTTTTCAGGAGGGGACGGAACTTTTCAATGACAGCCTGCGTTTTTTGGCCGGTGTAGCACCCTTGCAGGAAAAGCCGCGTCAGTTCGTCGGACGGATTTTCTACCTGCTCCGCAAATTGGTTTTTAAACTCGTGCACATACTTCAGTTCCGATGCAGTGCTGAAAATGGAATCAATATCGAATTCTGATTTGCAGAATTTTTTAAGCTCACGCACCTGGTTTTCACGAATATCAAGAATATTGATGCTCAAAAACGGATCACTATCCATTTTGTTGGGATTATCCAGATCGGTAAAGAAGCGATAGATGAGACCGTTTGTTAAAATTGCGAATTTTGCATCTGTAGTGCCGAAGTAGCGGAAAAGCTGAGAGTCGTGACGCTCCAGATTTTCAGATATGGATTTGCATTCAATTAGGATAACAGGTGTGTCGTCTTTCATGATGGCGTAATCGACTTTTTCACCCTTTTTAATGCCTACATCCGCAGTGTACTCTGGAACGAATTCTTGCGGATTAAAAACATCGTAGCCAAGCATAGAGAAAAACGGCATAATAATTGCGGTTTTTGTGGCTTCCTCTGTCTGGATAGAATCTTTCAGAGTGTCCACACGCTTAGAAAATTGTTTGAGCTGGTCAATGAAATCCATAATGCACACTCGCTTTCATATACTTGATTTTTTCGACTGTTTATCCAATTCTATCACGACCTGGATGGAAAGTCCATCCTTTTCGGAGATTCGTTATGCACGTTTGCGCCCGCCGCCGCATAGGGAATAGCGGGACAAGAGGTGAGGGCATGGAACTCGGCATTGCATCCGTGGCGGCGATCACGGCTGTCACGTACCTGATCGGGATGGCGGTCGGCATCGCGTCCGGCTGGGCCGCGACGGGCGTGCACCAAAGCGTGAAGCAGATGACAAAACAGAAGTAGCTGCGCCAACACGCCGGGGGGTGCGCGCGTCGGCGTGTTGCTGCATGTGCGGATGTGTGTTATGATAGGGCCATCGAATGGATTTGGTGAGGTGACAAATGCGCGTGGAAGGATACGATCTCTGCTTTTCGCCGCCGCTGCCGCCTACGGTCTGGGGCGAGCTCAGCCTCTGCTTTGATGTGGATTTCCCAATCGACACGGTTTCTTCCATCCTTGGTGTGCAGCCGACAGAGGCCAAACGGCAGCGGGCGTGCCGGTGGAATGCATATGCGGGCACGCAGAACCCGGGATACTGGACGATCACGTTTGACAAGACCGATACTTTTGATGGTGACGTCGTCCAGCGGGCGATGCATACTTTTATCGCAGAACACGAGCGGGCACTGCGTCAGGTCCTGGAGCGGTTTCAGCCGTGTACGGCGCTCTTGACGATTTATGCTGTGGTGCATCAGGACGGAGAATATCCGTCCATTCGGCTAAACCCGTATTTTCTGCAGGATGCCTGCCGGCTCAGCGCGAGCGTGGATATCATTGTAGATAATGATTATGTGCGCGCAGAGCCGGACAATGGCGATAGCGCAGTATAGCAGCCAGAAAAAATCTCCCCGCCAAAAGGCGAGGAGATTTTTTGGTGCTCCAGCGGGGATTTCCCCTATCGGGGATGAACTTCGACTCCCCGGGAGCAGCCGGAAAAAAATTCCCCCGCCAAAAGGCGAGGGAATATTTTTTGGTGCTCCAGCGGGGATTCGAACCCCGGACACCCTGCTTAAAAGGCAGGTGCTCTGCCTACTGAGCTACTGGGGCATGTCTGGCTGGGATGGCGGGACTCGAACCCACTATATCAGAGTCAAAGTCTGAGGTGTTACCATTACACTACATCCCACCATCTAAAATCTATTCTATTGTACACAGAGACCGGGCTTTTGTCCGGCCTCTGTGACTTGTGGGGTGGGTAAAGGGACTCGAACCCTCGACACCCGGAACCACAATCCGGTGCTCTAACCAACTGAGCTACACCCACCATATTTTTATTTTGGCACGCCAAGAGGGATTCGAACCCCCGACCTACTGCTTAGAAGGCAGTTGCTCTATCCTGCTGAGCTATTGGCGCATGTTTCCGCTTTTTTGGAGCGGGCGATGGGAATCGAACCCACGTATCCAGCTTGGAAGGCTGGTGTTCTACCATTGAACTACGCCCGCATGGCCGTTCCCATTGATGTTCAGCTTAAAGATAATAACAACATTTTTGCGAATTGTCAATATTTTTGCGGCAAAAACTTTTGAAAGTCAAAAAAATATTTAGTGTTGCTATTTTCGGCGCTTTTCTGTATAATGCTTCTGTTATATGTATTGTATGCAGTGTTACATTTCACCGGAGGTTTGCAATGATCGAATTAACAATGCAGGTAAGCGAATTTGACTACACCGAAACGCTTGATACGTTCCTGCCCGACTTGATAAAGATTCTGTCCGAAAGCGAAGGCGTGAATCCGCTGATTCGCAAGTGCGTCGGCGCGTCGCCCGAGTTTTCCAAGAAGATCGTCAAGGCCATCCTCGCCGCGATGAGCCCCAAGCAGAAAGAGGCGCTCACGGTAAAGTTTTTGAACGTCTACGCCGAGAAGCTCGTCTCGCAGGTCAACGACGTCGCAAAGAAAAACGGCATCGTCATCACCCTCGACAACGCAAGAGCAACAATAAAATAATTCGCAAAAACGCCAAAAACGCAGACAAACCGTCTGCGTTTTTTTTGGTGGCGAATTGACGCACCTACGGATACGCATATTGCGTGAACCCGGTGTCGAAGTTACCGACAAAACCGTGTGTGCCTCGCGCTGCATTAGTGCGTTGCTGAATTTTTTGCCGCACTCATGTAGGGAACAGGCTTGCCTGTTCCGCATGCTGCGCTCATCTGCGCAGTTAATATAACGATACGCAACTGAGGTTTTGCCTTTTGACTTCCCCTCAAGCTCCGCAAGGGGAAGACAATGGGGTGCACTGCAAAACTCAATACCGCACTTGCGTTACGCGAAACGTCACGGTTTTTTTCATTGCCTCGACACCGGGCTACCAGAGATATACATATCCGTGACTGCATCAATTCGCCTCTAAAAACCGTGTATTGACAAATTGGGGGTTATGTAATACAGTGAGTCTGTACAACGTGTTAATTATTAGGCGTTATATCGCACCCAAGACGCGCTAAATTTTCGACAGAAACTCGTTTGCGTTTTCACCGTAAAATCCGACGGCGCCGTCACTGTTGCCGGTCGTTATGTAGTAAAGCAGCTCATCGAGCACGTCGCCGGCAGCGCGCGGCCCGACCTGACGTATCCACAGCGTCCACAGCGCCATATTCACGTCGTGAAAGCCGTTTACGATAAGCGGAATGACATTGTTGCCGCTTTTGACGCATATATAGCGATGGAACGAGCACGCAAGCTCGGCGAGCTTATCCACGTCCGCCCTCGGCTTGACCTGCGCCTCGGCGCGAAAATCGTTTATTATGCTGCGCAGGGCGAGGATATCGGCGTTGGTGCAGCGCGAAATGAACAGACGCGCGGCAAGCCCCTCGATGGCGGTGCGCGTTTCAAGAAGCGAGGCTGCAGTGCCCTTGTCGAGCTTTCCGCCCTGATATTTAAGCACCGAAATGAGCGTATCGACATTGCCGAACTCCGCCCAGTCGCAGACATAGATCCCGTGGCGCGGCACGATGCGCACGAAGCCGGGATAGACGCCGTGCTGCATGACGGCTACGAGCAGGCTGCGCGCGACGTTGACAAGGCCTGCCCCGGAACGTTTGAAAAGGTCTATGAGCTGCTCAAGCTCTGCCGCAGAGTGTACGACAGCATGGATACCATCGGTTAACAAGGGCAGACACGGTTTTGACGGGCAGAAATACGCCCATACCGCGTCAAGCCCCTTGACAATACGGCAAGTATTCTCTTCGGGTCTTTCCTTGTCTGTCCGCATTTCTGCTCCGGCAAAACTGCCTTGCACCTGTCAGCGATGAATTTTCGAGTGATTTTTGTTTTTTGAGGTGCAGGCGGGCTGGCGCCCGTCAAGGCGAAAAGGACAAAAAGCGCCGAAAAGGCACGCTGTCAGGCGTGTTTACCCTTGTTAACCGATGGTATCATATCCGTAACGCCCATGAGCAAGCTGAAAATGCTGCGCGAGCACCCGGATTTTGTCCGCGTCGCCGGATACAGCGCAACGGAGGTCATAAAGACCTTTGACCTGCCGCAGAAAGCCGTGGACATCCTCACGCCGTATTGGATATATGTCGGCGAGCCGATGGATAATCTGCCGTTTACGATCTATGCCTACTGCATGGCCGATTACTTTGCCGGAAGCTTTGTTCCGCGCCATCGCTCGCACGAGATGAGCATGAAGATGCAGCGCAGAGTCGAGGAAAACGGGGCGCAGTTCGAGTTCAGGCAGGAGGTCGATAAGATCCTTGTCAAAAACGGCAGGGTGCGCGGCGTAAGAACGCGCCGCGGCGACGAGATTGCCTGCGACTATGTCATATGCGGCGCATACCCCAACCGCGCGTACACCCAGATGATCGAGCCGAAAAGCGAGGTGCCCGAGGGTGCTGTCAAATTCGTCAACGGCAATCGCCTCAACGTCTGCCCGGTGTCGGTCATGCTCGTTATCGAGGGCACGCCGGAGGAAAACGGCATCACAAATTACAACACCTTCTCCGGCGAAACGATGGACACGAACGAGATCTGGCGCAACAGCCGGAATATAACCGAGCCTTACAATTTCATAACCACCGTATGTCTCAACTACGCGGTTCCCGACTGCGTTCCGGAGGGCTATACGCACCTTTCGATCACGAACCTCGTTCCCGTGGATCCCTTCCTCAATGTAAAGGAAGAGGAATACTACGATCTCAAGCGCCGTTTGGCAAACGAGATGATGGAGGAATACATCAAGGTCGGCGGCGTTGACTTCCGCTCGCGCATTGCCGAGATCGAGGTATCCACGCCCATGACCATTTCGCACTATGTCGGCGCATGGAAGGGCAGCATCTACGGCTACTCGCACTCGATGGATAACCACGTCATAGCAAAGAAAGCGATGATGGCCGAGGATCACTTCATCGAGGGCCTTAAGTTTGCCGGCGCGCACGGAGTCGCCGGCGACGGCCAGGGAACGCAGATAACAAACGGCCGAGCCGCCGCAAAGGGCGTGCTCGACGCAATGGCGAAAAAGGAGGCAGCGGCAAAATGAGCATCAAGGTTAAAGGACTTTTTGAAGATATAGGCGGAGCCGGCCGCGTTACAGAGCTGCGCCGCAAAAAGCTTGCAAACGCAAGCAGCAGGCCCGATCCCAGGGACCCGATCCGCGAGCTTGCCGACAGGCTGCATCCTGCGGAAATGAAATTCCGCTGCGTTTCGGTGACGGACGCATCACCCAGCGCAAAAACCTTCCGCTTTGAGCCCGTTGACGGGCACATCCCCGTGTTCCAGTGCGGCCAGTTCGTAAACTTCCGCCTGAGAATAGGCGAGAGCCTGCTCACAAGACCTTATACCATTTCCTCGGCTCCGTATGAGGCGCGCGGCGAGAAGCCGTTTTTCGAGATAACCGTGCGCCGCAACGTGCCGTATCTCGTGCCCGACTACCTGTTTGAAAACGTAAAGCCCGGCGACGTGCTCGACGGTGCGCTGCCATTCGGCACTTTTTATTGGGAGCCTCTGCGCGATACGAAAAACATAGTCGCCCTCGCAGGCGGCAGCGGCATCACGCCGTTTTACTCCATGGCAAAGGAGATAGCCCACGGCCAAATGCGCGGCTGCACGCTCACGATACTCTATGGCTCGGTGAAGTCGGATGATATCGTGCTCAAAGCCGAGCTTGACAAGGTCTGCGCCGAATGCAAAGCTGTCAAGGTCGTGCACGTTCTTTCGGACGACCCGACATGGCAGGGCGAAAAGGGCTTCATAACAAAGGAGCTTATCGAAAAATATTCGTCGCCGGACTGCACATATATGTTCTGCGGCCCACTCGCAATGTTCCTCTTTGTTTCCAAGGCGCTTGACGAGATGGGTGTTGCAAAAAGGCGCTTCCGCCACGATGTTGTCAACAATCCTGCCGATATCTCCACCCTGCCCGGCTACCCCGTCGGAACGGAGAAAAAGACGTTCAAAATTTGCGTCGTGCGCGGTGTGCGCGAGGATATCATCGAGGCGAAGGCATCGGAATCCGTGGCCGTTGCGCTCGAGCGCAGCGCGATCCCGGTCGATACCCACTGCCGCAACGGCGAGTGCGGCTTCTGCCGCAGCCAGCTGCTGTCGGGAGATATATTCGTTTCGCCCATCGGCGACGGGCGGCGCGAAATGGATAAGGAAATGGGCTGGTTCCACGCCTGCTCGTCCTATCCGCTGAGCGATCTGAAAATTAAGATCCCCATCATGTAATATTTGCGTCCGGCATGGCCGGTGAGCGCATTTAATAATTAAGGAAGAGGAGAATTTGATTATGGCACAAC
>ERZ827423.1087-NODE-1087-length-28837-cov-4.434334_pt1 | contig 28837 bp, 21 predicted proteins | sample MGYA00519775_ERZ827423 | MGnify/ENA primary metagenome ERZ827423 (study PRJEB31778, sample SAMEA3449296) | human gut metagenome | biome: human gut; feature: human-associated habitat; material: faeces | place: United Kingdom | collected 2010/2012 ... | reverse complement strand
GTTTTTGCAGTAAGGAGGCAGCAGAATGCAGGAAAAGACAATGGTAGCAGATACTTTGGCCGGGATCAACGGAGAACTGACCCGCTATGCGGGAATGATCGCTCAGTCAGAAAACAAGGAATTGAAACAGACACTGAAGCAGTTCCGTACCGCCTGTGAGCAGTCCCAGGAGGAGCTGTATCAGATCGCAAGAGAGAAATCTTATTATGTGCCGGCAGAGAAAGCCACTGCGGAAGAAGTGGCACATGTGAGAAGCCTGTTCACACAGGGAACTCTGTAAAAGAATTTGAGAGAATGAACCAGATAAGCCTTTCGGAAAATATATTACCGGAAGGCTTATATTTGTATGCCGGGAAGAAATTCCGGATGGAAATGCAGGCCTGGTAGGACATGACCGAAGGCACGATTTGCATTTTCATAGGACATCCCGGCATCCGCATATAGTGAAACGAAGGAACAGCAGGCGGTTTGGAGAAGATGCTTAATTATATCTGGGCAGGAATGATCCTGTTAGGTGTGATCTACGGAGTCTGTACCGGACAGATGAGTGCATTGACAGAAGGGGCGCTTGACAGTGCCGGAGAGGCGGTGAGCCTCTGCATCACCATGGCAGGGGTCATGGCACTGTGGATGGGACTCATGGAGATCGCGCAGGAATCCGGCATGATCACGAAGATGACAAAAGGTATCCGGCCTTTTCTGAAATTTATGTTTCCAAGACTTCCGGAAGATCATCCGGCGGGGGAATACATAGCTACGAATCTGATCGCCAACGTGCTGGGGTTGGGATGGGCGTGTACACCGGCGGGACTGAAAGCCATGGAGCAGCTGGCGGAACTGGAGAGCCGACGGCGCGGAACGAATGTGTCAGTTGCCAGCAACGAAATGTGTACCTTTTTGATCCTGAATATTTCGTCCTTACAACTGATCCCGGTCAACATGATCGCCTATCGCAGCCGATACGGCAGTGCCAACCCCGCGGTGATCATTGCTCCGGCACTGGTGGCTACACTTTTCAGCACCATCATTTCCGTGATTTATTGTAAATGGAAGGATAGGTAAGGACCATGATAAACGTATTGACACATATGTCAGATATTATGATTCCCATGGTAATCTTCTGGATCGTGGGTTACGGAATGGTCTCAGGGGTGAAAGTATACGAGACTTTTTTGAAGGGGGCAAAAGAGGGGCTGCGCATTGTGGTGGAGATCCTTCCGACACTGGTAGGACTGATGATGGCAGTGGGAATCCTTCGGACTTCCGGATTTTTTGAATTGTTAGGGAAGCTGATCGGACCGGCGACGCAGGCAGTGGGACTTCCGACGCAGCTGATCCCGTTACTTATTGTAAAAATGTTCTCTTCCTCCGCGGCTACCGGGCTGGTGCTGGATATTTTCAAGACCTGCGGCCCGGACTCTTATGCCGGGATGCTGACATCAATCCTTATGAGCTGTACCGAGACGATTTTTTATACCATGAGTGTGTATTTTCTGGCGGCAAAGGTAACGAAAACCCGCTACACGCTGCCGGGGGCACTGCTGGCAACGTTAGCGGGAACAGTGGCAAGCATTTTTCTTGCGGGGAAAATGTGATGATGCCAGGGGCATCATGCAACTAAATCAATTGCAGACTCCGCAAAATAAACAGGAATACCGTGAGGGTAACGGAACTTAAAAACGTGGTGGCAACGACCACGCTGGAAGTCAAAGTTCCTTCGTGGTTCATGTTTTTCGCCATAATATAACAGCTTACGGTGGTGGGGGAGCCTAACATAATGAGGATTGCCACCAGTTTTTCTCCGGTAAAGCCAAAATGGATGGCAAGTGGCAGGAACAGTGCGGGCCATACTACCAGCTTTAACACGGTTGCTACTCCGGTGGGGGCTAAAAGCTTCAAGGCTTTTTTTCCCTCGAATCCGGCACCGAGGCCGATCAGGGCCAGAGGGGTAGCCAGTACGGCAACATTGCTGATGGTCTTGGAAATGATCACGGGATAATGGATCCGGCAGGCACTGGACAGCATGCCCAGGGCGATACTGATAATGATCGGGTTCGTGATGATCCCTTTTAAGGATTTCAGCAGGGATTCTTTATCGAAGCCCTTCGCATCAGGTCCGGTGAAGGACAGGATCAGTACGGCAGCGATATTGTACAGGGGAACCGTACCCACGATCATCAGGGGAGCCATGCCGGAGTTTCCGTAGATGTTCTGTATAAAGGCGATACCCAGGACAGCGGCACTGCTGCGGTAGCTTGCCTGGACAAGCTCTCCCAGGCGGGATTTGTTCTTATAAAAAATGCCTGCCACGACCCAGGTGATGACGATGCAGAATAGGGTCACGAAGAAGCAGAACAGCACGTAACCGGTATCCCATACACTGTAAAAATCTGCAGTGGACATGTCTTTAAACAAAAGTACGGGCAGAGTGATCTTATAATTGAATGAATTCAGGGTTTTGACAAAAGAGTCGTTGGTAACATGCAGCTGCTGTAAAACATAACCGATCACCATGACCAGGAATACTGGGATTGTTGCATTCAAACTGAATAATAGTTGTTCCATGGGAATTGTATGCCTTTCTGTTATCGGAAGCGGAATATAGGAAGCGAAAAGCCTCTCTCCTTTTGCAAGTATAGAAAAGGAGGGGGGCTTTGTCAAGTTATCGTCTTGTGTTGTTTTACAAGGCTGCTCTATTTTACAGTAGCTCCTCCAGCAAGGAAAAATCACAGCAGCCATTTTCCAGATAAAATGTGTGAAAGCGAAGGTCGGAGTACCTGTCACCCCAATGGGACCGGGCAGTTTCCCGTAATTTCAAAATCTCCAGATAGCCCACATAATACTTCGGATAATTGCAGGGCTCCTCCGCAATATAAGTATAGATCGCCTTGCAGGCTTCCGGGGAATCAATGCCAAACTTTCCAAGGAATGTGGCAGTCTGATCGTATCCGGCACCTTCCCCATGGATCAGAAGGTCCAACAGAGTATACATGCACAGCTGAAGGCTCCGGGTATGTTTTTCCAGGAGAGCGGCCTGTGCGGCATCCGACTGTCCGCACTGTTCGAGCAGATCAGCCGCATAATCATAGGAAATAAATTCCACATACAACGCCCAGCCCTCCAGATATCCGCCGTACCAGACAAGCTTTCTGGCAGGATCAGAGTTTTTATCTAAAAAGGCACGGTTGCTGTACACGGTCTGATAGAGATGCCCGGGAAAACCTTCGTGTGCCAGGGTCGTATAGAGCTCCAGTCCCATGGGAGAATTGCGGCGGTTTATATAGATGACATTATTGTCAGAATCGTCCAAGGGAGTCGTCAGGTAAAAAGCCGGTGCACTGTAAGGTTCCAGACTGGGAACGACATCCTTGACAGTAAAGGAGGGAGTGGGATTACTGACAGGAAAGTCATTTATCATGCGTGATTGTAGATCGGAAAGCATTTCTTCCGGTTCCGGGATGGGAAAATCTTCCGTGATCCCTTCGGAAAGCATGGAAAGCAGAGAAGGGGACTGTTGTGTCAGGCTACGGATGGCCGCCTGTTCCTCCTGAAATTGCGCCAGAAGCATTTGCACCAGTTCTTTCTCCGAACGGGAGGAACCGGTCTCGGCGAAAAGCAGGTGGTGATAGTAAGTCTTCCCATCCGGCAACAGGGCGAGACCTTTCGGCAGGGCGCCGGATGTATCTATGATCCCGCCGGGAGACGCCTGAGAGATAGAAGATGTCTGACCGGCAGAGCCGGAAGTCTCCAGAGAGTACAGTCCTTCGGATAGTGTGGCGTAGGCAGGCTGTACTACCGTGGTGAGCAGCCGGTCATTTTCCTTAAGAAAGGAAGAGACAACTTCGGCAGATAATATGCCCTGTGCCTGCAATTCCACCAGCCGGTCTTCAAAGGTGGTCTGCAAAAAGTGGGTCCCCTGCGCTAGTTCTTGTATAGTGACGATGGTGTCACATTGCTTTTGGACTTTTTCCAGGGAAACATCCGGCATGAGGAAGCCTGCGGCAGCTTTTTCCTGCTCATAGAGGAGCAAGGAGGCAAAATAATCGTCCACCTGGTCTAAGAGTGCCAGGTAGTCTGTCACATCCCGCCTGGAACGGAAGGTGTATTCTGCCAGCAGGATGGGGAGCTGTGACTGCATTCCCGAAGATGGGGACAGTGGTTCGTTGTAATAGGGGAACTGCGCCAACGCCAGGTCATTTTCCAGAGACCGCTGTAGGAGTGTATAGGTGAAAGCATTCTCCGGTGAGAGCTTATCGTAAGCAATACAACTTAGTTGCCTAAGGAGCGCAGAACAACGTTCCCCACTCGCGTCCGACTGCCCGGAGGTATAGAGGGGAAGGACAGGCTCGTAATCCGTAATCCCAAAGGCGGCAGGATCCGCAATGGTGTAGTGCATGTTCAGAGTACTGGCAGTCATTTCCTCCCGGAAAACCCGGGAGGTGAATTGTTCAAAGCGCCTGTCTGCGGAAGTACAATGGGACAAAAGAGCCATGGCGCCGGTGAGAGTGCAGAGGAGGCAGATACACAGAAGCAGTTGGTGGAAGGAAAGGGAAGGACGTTTTCGCACGATAGTTACCTGATGACAGAGAGTGTTGGTAAAAGTATATGTGAACAGCACCGGGGATAGACTTAAAGCGACTTACCTCAGAGTCACAGTCACGGTCTCTGACTTCATATGTGGAGTAAATCGAAATACAAGCATGGTTGTACATCATACAACTATATATAAATGTATCTAAAATAGTCAAAAGATGTATTGACTTTGAACAGTAGCCTTATTATACTTATAATAATCATGGAGACAAAATATCAAAACCTAATTAATTACATACAGGAGCAGATTACAGACGGACAACTGGGTCCCGGAGAGAAGGTCCCTTCGGAGAATCAGCTTGCGGAGCGATTCCACATCAGCAGACAGACAGTGAGGAAGGCGATCGGAACGCTGGAGGAGGAAGGACTGGTACAGAGGATCCGTGGCAGCGGCACTTATGTTAGCTTTGACCGCAGGAAAAATCTCGAGAAGCGGAACAGTATTGCGGTAGTAACTACTTATGTGGACAGCTATATTTTCCCGAGGATCCTGCAGGGCATGCAGAATACATTATATGAAAGTGGCTTTTCCGTACAGATTTATATTACGAATAACACGCTGGATCGGGAGAAAGGCATTCTGAAAGATCTGCTCAAACGGGATGATGTAGCAGGAATGATCGTGGAGGGAACAAAAAGTGGATTGCCGAATCCGAATCTGGAGCTGTACAGGCATCTGATGATGAGAAAGATACCGCTTTTATTTTTCAACACCTATTATCCGGAGCTGGAGGTACCACATGTATCATTGAATGATGCGGACACAGCGTATAAGGCTGTGAGATATCTGATTGAGAAGGGACATCAGAAGATAGGGGCAGTCCTGAAACTGGACGACGGACAGGGCAGACAGCGTTATTTGGGATATCTGCGTGCCATGGAGGAAGCAGGGCTTACGGTGACGGATTCCCGACTGGTGTGGATCGACACGGACGAATCGAAGCAACTGGCGTATTGCCGGGACCGGCTTCTCAACCGGGTGGAGGAATGCACTGCTCTCCTGGCGTACAATGACCAGATCGCATTCCAGCTGATCCGGATGCTGGAAGAGCGCAATATCCGGGTGCCGGAGGATGTGTCGGTGATCAGTATCGACGATTCGGATCTGGCGCGACACAGTGAGGTTCCCATTACTTCACTTCCTCATCCGAAGGAAAATCTGGGGAAAAAGGCAGCAGAGACACTTTTACAGATGATAGCGGGAAAGAAAAAGGATCTGACGTATGAATTTGATACCCGGGTGGTAGAACGGGAGTCTGTAGCAGAACACAAATCGTTATGAAAGTAAATAAAGCAGAAACGATATAAAAGCAAAAGGAGAGAATGCAATGAATGAAACAGCAAAAGAAGCGATCAAAGCGGGAAAGGCGGTTCTGGGTATTGAATTCGGTTCCACCAGAATCAAAGCGGTATTGGTAGATGGAAGCCACACCCCCATTGCCATGGGAACTTACGACTGGGAGAATCGTCTGGAGAACAATATTTGGACCTATAGCCTGGAGGACATCCGGAAAGGATTGCAAGGGTGTTACAAGAGCCTGGCAGACGATGTGGAAGCAAAATACGGTGAAAAGCTGACTACTTTGGGAGCACTGGGATTCAGTGGCATGATGCACGGCTATATGCCTTTTAATGCAGAAGGTGAACTTTTGGTACCTTTCCGTACCTGGAGAAATACGATGACGGAAGAAGCCTGCAAGAAGCTGATTCCGGTATTTAACTTCAATATCCCACAGAGATGGAGCATCGCCCATCTGTATCAGGCAATCTTAAGCGGAGAAGAGCATGTAAAGGATATCGCATTTTTTACCACTCTGGCAGGTTATATTCACTGGAAGCTGTCCGGAGAAAAGGTTCTGGGTATTGGTGAAGCAGCAGGTATGTTCCCTATAGATTCCACGATCATGGATTTCGATCAGAAAATGTTAGATCAGTTCGATGATTTACACCATTTTGACTGGAAGCTCCGCGACATCCTGCCTAAGGTGTTGGTGGCAGGAGAATCCGCCGGTGTCCTGACCGCAGAAGGGGCAAAATTATTGGATCCTACCGGAACTTTGCAGCCCGGTGTTCCTATGTGTCCTCCCGAGGGTGATGCGGGAACCGGAATGGTAGCTACCAACAGTGTGGCTGTCCGCACCGGTAATGTCTCCGCCGGAACCTCTATTTTCGCAATGGTAGTCCTGGAAAAGGCTATGCAAAAAGTACACGAAGAGATCGATATGGTCACAACACCCAACGGTATGCCCGTGGCCATGGTACATTGCAACAACTGCACCTCCGATCTGAATGCCTGGGTGAACCTCTTCGGCGAGTGTACAGAGAGCTTTGGTGTGAAAGTAGACAAGAACGAACTGTACGGCGTGTTGTATCGCAAGGCGCTGGAAGGTGCTGCGGATTGCGGCGGCGTAACGGCATATAACTATTTTTCCGGAGAACCGATCACTGGTCTGGATGCCGGCCGTCCTATGGTGGTGCGGACACCAGATGCAGATTTTACACTGGCAAACTTCATGCGCTCCCATCTGTACAGCGCAGTTGCCACACTGAAGATTGGTATGGATATTCTGTTAAAGGAGGAGCATGTGGCTGTAGATTCCCTGATGGGACACGGCGGCTTCTTCAAGACTCCCGTGGTGGGACAGCGTGTCATGGCAGCAGGCATGAACGCACCGATCACTGTTATGGATACGGCAAGCGAAGGCGGCGCCTGGGGCATGGCGATCCTGGCAGCTTTCATGAAGGAGAAAGAAACCGGCGAGACCCTTTCTTCCTATTTAAATGACAAGATCTTCGCTGGACAGACCGGAACCACATTGCAACCGGAGCCTGAGGATGTGAAAGGATTTGAGGCTTTCCTGGAAGAGTACAAGAGACTGCTTCCTGCGGAGAAGGCAGCCGTTGCCGCAAAATAATTTTTCGGTCGTAAAATTATACCTGCACGACACTCATTTATCGGAAAGCTTGTAGGATGTAGAAAGAAATGAGGTTTAGGATATGTTAGAAGAATTAAAACAGAAAGTATATGAAGCAAATATGGATCTGCCCCGGTACGGTCTGGTGACTTTTACCTGGGGAAATGTCAGCGCCATTGACAGAGAGAGCGGATTGTTCGTCATCAAACCCAGCGGCGTGGATTACGACAAACTGACACCGGAGATGATGGTAGTCATGGATCTGAACGGCAATAAGGTAGAGGGGAATTTAAATCCCTCTTCCGACACCGCGACCCATCTGGAGTTGTACAAGGCATTCCCGGAGATCGGCGGTATCGTACATACCCATTCTTCCTATGCCACCAGCTGGGCGCAGGCGGGAAGAGACATCCCCTGCTACGGAACCACCCATGCAGACTATATCTACGGTCCGGTTCCCTGCGTGCGCTGCCTGACAAAGGAAGAAATCGAGGACGCTTACGAGGAAAATACCGGACACCTGATCGTTAACGAGTTCAAACGTCTGGGTAAGGACCCGAAAGCAGTGCCTGTCGTTCTGTGCAAGAACCATGGACCTTTTGCCTGGGGCAAGGATGCCAAGGAGGCTGTCCATAATGCGGTAGTACTGGAAGAGGTGGCAAAAATGGCTTATCGCGCAGAGACGATCAACCCCAGGATCCAGCCGGCACCCCAGGAACTGCAGGATAAGCACTATAACCGCAAACATGGAAAGAATGCATACTATGGTCAAACAGTTCAGAAATAGAATTTGGCTTATAGTGCGAGGGTGCTTGCACACAGAGCACTATATGACAAATTCTATTAGCGGAGCGCACCTCCATGAAATGAATTTGTGAGTGGAACGAACAAATTTATGAATGGAGGTCTGAACTGCATGCTGGAATTTGCCATCGCAATATTTTACGGTAGAAGAGCAATTCTTTTACTAGACTAGCATCGGGAAGTATGCTAGTATAACAACGTAAATTGCAACAGATAAGCCAATATGGCGGAATGGAGGAAACAATGAAGAATTTAGAACTGCAAAAGCGTGCCAATGATGTCCGCAAGGGCATTGTGACCGCAGTTCATAGTGCGAAAGCAGGACATCCCGGCGGATCCTTGTCAGCCGCAGATATTTTTACATTTTTATATTTTGAGGAGATGAACATTGATCCGAAGAACCCCGATATGGAGGAACGCGACAGATTCGTTCTGTCCAAGGGTCACACAGCTCCCGGTCTCTATTCCGCACTGGCTTACAGAGGATATTTCCCGGTAGAGGATCTGCCTACCCTGCGTCACTTAGGTTCCTACCTGCAGGGCCATCCCTGCATCCATATCCCAGGCGTGGATATGTCCTCCGGATCCTTGGGACAGGGCATTTCCGCAGCAGTAGGTATGGCACTGGGTGCAAAGATGGAGAATCGTGATTTCCGTGTATACACACTGCTGGGTGACGGTGAGATCGAGGAAGGACAGGTATGGGAGGCTGCTATGTTCGCGGGCTTCCGTAAGCTGGACAACCTCTGCGTTATGGTAGATAACAACAACCTGCAGATCGATGGACCCATCGATCAGGTATGTTCTCCTTATCCTATTGATAAAAAGTTCGAGGCATTCAATTTCCATGTGATTAATGCAGATGCACATGATTTTGATGCGATCCGTGCAGCATTTAAGGAAGCAAGAGAGACCAAGGGCATGCCCACCTGTATCGTATTCCACAGCATCAAGGGCAAGGGAGTCTCCTTCATGGAAAACAGCGTAGACTGGCATGGTAAGGCGCCTAATGATGAGGAGTATGCGATTGCAATGGCAGACCTTGATAAGATTGAAAAAGAATTAGAGAAAGCAGGTGAGCAGTAATGGCAGAGAATACCGTGAAAAAGATCGCAACCAGAGAAAGCTATGGTAACTCCCTGAAGGAGCTGGCAGAAGAATTCCCCAATCTGGTAGTATTGGATGCCGACCTGGCAGCAGCTACCAAGACCGGAATCTTCCGTAAGGCATATCCCGACCGTCATATCGATTGTGGTATCGCAGAGGAAAACATGATGGGTGTGGCAGCAGGACTTTCCCTGGTAGGTAAGATTCCTTTCGTAAGCTCATTTGCAATGTTTGCAGCAGGACGTGCATTCGAGCAGGTACGTAACTCTATCGGTTACCCGCATCTGAATGTGAAGATCGGTGCAACTCATGCAGGTATCACAGTAGGTGAGGATGGCGCTACCCATCAGTGTAACGAGGATATCGCCCTGATGCGCACCATCCCCGGCATGGTAGTAATGTGCCCTTCCGATGATGTGGAAGCAAGAGCCGCTGTTCGTGCCGCTCTGGAATATGAAGGACCTGTATACATCCGTTTCGGACGTGCCGCAGTACCCGTGATCAACGATCATCCCGGTTATCATTTCGAGATCGGTAAGGGAACAGTAGTCCGCGAAGGTAAAGATGTCACCATCGTAGCCACCGGTATCTGCGTAGATTCCGCTCTGGGTGCAGCGAAGATGCTGGAGGAGGAAGGCATCAGCGCAGAGGTTGTAAATATCTGTACCATTAAGCCACTCGATGAGGAGATCATCCTTAACAGCGCGAAGAAGACCGGCAAGGTAGTCACCGTGGAAGAGCATTCCGTCATCGGCGGACTGGGAAGCGCAGTCTGCGACTGCCTGTGTGCACATTATCCTGTACCAGTGAAAAAGGTCGGTATGCAGGATGTCTTCGGCGAGTCCGGTTCCGCTGCTGCTCTGGTAGAGAAGTACGGTCTGGATGCCAAGGGCGTTTACAAGTCTGTAAAAGAGTTCCTGTAAGGAATAAATGATATCAAGGAGAAGCTGTCAGTTATGTGAAAACAGAGACTGGCGGCTTCTTTTGCGTCGTGGTATCATTGTGGAAAAGTAAAGGTAGATAACGGAAGGGAAGGGTTTTGGTGTGAAATACGCAATTATCGGAGCCGGAGGAACCGGCGGAATCTTAGGATTTTATATGACAAAGGCTGACAGGGATGTCACCCTGATCGCCAGAGGCAGACACCTGGCAGCCATGCAAGAAAAGGGACTTGCCGTGGAGAAAATGTGGGACGGCACCACCGAGACCATCCCGGTAAAAGCTATGGACATGGAGCATTATGACGAGCAGCCGGATGTGGTACTGGTCTGCGTGAAAGGATATTCCCTGGAGGACACCATCCCTTTTATTCAGCGCGTGGCGAAGCCTTCCACCATCGTGATCCCGGTGTTAAACATCTACGGAACCGGTGCGAAAATGCAGGAGCAGTTGCCAAAGCTTCTGGTGACGGACGGCTGTATCTATGTCTCTGCCAATATTAAAGAACCGGGAGTACTGATCCAGCATGGCAGGATCCTGCGGGTAGTATATGGTGTCCGTAATATGAGTACTCAAAAAGTAAACATTAAAAGGGCACATGAAGAAATGCTGGATGCTCTGAAAAATATTAAAAAAGATTTTGATGACAGTGGAATCGATGGCGTGCTCTCCGAAAATATTCAAAGAGATGCCCTGGAGAAATTCTCCTATGTATCGCCCATCGGTGCGGCGGGACTTTATTATCATGCCACCGCAGCAGACTTCCAGAGAGAAGGCAAGCAGCGGGAAGCCTTCAAGACAATGATCCGCGAGATCGCCGCACTGGCAGAAGCTATGGGTGTTCCTTTCGAGCGTGATATGGTGGAAGTCAACCTGAAGATATTGTCCTCCCTGGCACCGGAAGCTACCACTTCCATGCAGCGAGATGTCATGGAAGGCAAAGATTCCGAGATCGATGGCCTGATCTACGAAGTCGTCCGTATGGGAGAGAGATATCATGTGCCCGTGCCCATGTATGCGAAAGTAGCGGAAAAATTACGCGAGAATTTGTAAATTGAAAGTTAGTTGAATGCCGCCCGGATGACTTTGTTGTCTTCCCAGGTGGTATTTTAGTTTTGCTGTTTCGATCTTTACTGCCTAAAATCCATTTTGTGCTGTATATGCAGTAAATTTAAAGCGATTTTCTATTACAGTGAATGATATTTACTGCCGGAATGGAAGCATCCTATGCTGAAGCAGTAATTTTTAGAACGTTTTCATGGATTCTTCCATAAAAATACTGCCTGGATTTCTAAAAGCACTTTCAGGGCAGTAATATGCTTGCCCTACTAAGCAGGGAGTTAGCGAAACAGCCCCGTAGCCCTCTTCCTATTGCTTTGGTGAAAATTGCATCAAAATAGCAAAATCCGTACAAAAAAACTTCTAAATCAGGAATTTTTGTACGGAATTTCTTCATTTTGCACGCTCAGCGAAAATAACAGCTTTTTACATGGCAAAATCGTATGGTTTTGTATTTTTTTAAATAAAATAGTGCTTTTTCATACAAACAGAACTCCCTGAGTGGCAGAATTTCATTACTGACCACTGCTATACCTGTTCCGACGATATTCTGTATTGCCTAGGTGAAATGTATGCCGGTGGAGAACAGTTCACCCAGGGCATTGACAATGCCGATGGTAAAGATACATCAGAATTTGTTTTTCGGGCAATTGAAATTTATTGTAAGAACAAGAACTAGAGACCGGTGTTCCTCTCCACCAATATATTTTGGATCAAAAAATGGAAGAAGCAAAACATATGCTTACCCGGGGGATGATGATTGACACCGGCAGCATATGTTGCCGGTACAAAAAGCTGTCTTTAATCACAGATATTTTCCCGTAATGCTGTCTGCATTGGCTGCGATCTGCTCCGGAGTTCCCACAGCAACGACCCTGCCGCCGTCTTCTCCGCCACCGGGTCCCATATCAATGATATAATCGGCATTGCGGATCACATCCAGATCATGTTCAATGACAAGTACCGTTGCCCCATTGTCTACCAGCGCCTGAAATACCTGCAACAGGGTCTGTACATCTAACGGATGCAGTCCGATCGTCGGTTCGTCGAATACAAATACGGAATCTGATTGTCCTCTGCCCATTTCACTGGCCAGCTTCAGCCGCTGGGCCTCTCCACCGGAGAGGCTTGGTGTCTCTTCGCCTAATGTTAAATATCCCAGTCCCAGATTTTTCAGGACTTCCAGCCGCTGATGCACGACTTTCCAATCCTCTGTCGCCTGCAATGCCGTCGTTACATCCATCTCCATCATCTGCGGCAGAGAATAACGTTTCCCCCGTTTGTTCTCATAGCAGATGTCCCATGCTTCTCTGGCATAGCGGGAGCCGCCGCACTCCGGGCAGGGCACATCCACATCCGGCAGGAACTGTACGTCCAGACTGATCTGTCCGGTACCGTCGCAGACCGGGCATCTTAATTTTCCGGTATTATAGGAAAAATCTCCCGCCTTATATTTCTTATTTTTCGCATCCGCGGTTTTTGCATAAATTTTCCGTAGTTCGTCATGCACATTGGCATAAGTGGCTACCGTGGACCGCACATTGATGCCGATGGGGGATGCATCGATCAGTTTTACATGGGCGATGCCCTCTGCGGTGATACTTTTTACATGGCCGGGCAAATGTTCGCCGTTTAACTTTGCTTCCAGTCCAGGAATCAGGCTTTCCAGCACCATGGTGGTCTTACCGGAGCCGGAGACACCGGTAACGACCGTAAGTCTTCCTTTGGGAATGTCTATTTCCAGAGGTTTTACCGTATGGATGGCATCTGTGGACAGATGGAGCTTTCCCAGTGCAAATATTTCCTCCCGAGCGATGGGCTTACGGATACGCATATCCGCAGTCTGCGCCAGAAAAGGACCGATCATGGACTCCTTTTTGGCGATTACCTCTGGAATCGTACCCTGTGTGATCACATAGCCGCCTCCGGCACCGGCTTCCGGTCCCATCTCGATCAGCCAGTCCGCTTCGGATAATATCTGGGTATCATGATCTACCAAAATGATGGAATTGCCATCAGCAATTAGATCATGCATCACGGCATTCAGTCCCACGATATTCGAAGGATGCAGACCGATGGAAGGCTCATCCAGCACATAGAGCACTCCTGTGGTACGGTTCCGCACTGCACGTGCCAACTGCATCCGCTGTCTCTCCCCGGTGGACAGAGAGGCTGCCGCACGATCCAGAGACAGGTAAGTAAGTCCCAGATCCATCAGCCTTTTGGCCACAGTTTGGAAGGATTCGCAGATAGATTCCGCCATGGGCCGCATCTCTTCGGGCAAAGAATCCGGCACTCCCGCTACCCAGTCCACCAGTTCTTTCAGGGGCATCTGACAGGCCTGCGCAAGCCCTATGCCCCGAAGTCTCGGTGCTCTGGCCGCATCCGAAAGTCTGCTACCACCGCATTCCGGACAGATGTCCTCCTTTAAGAATTTTTCCACACGTTTCATGCCCTTTTCGTCTTTTACCTTTGACAGCGCATTTTCTACCGTGTATACCGCATTGAAATATGTAAAATCCAGTTCTCCCGCCTGATTGGTCTTTTTCGCCTTATAAAAAATATGTTTCTTCTCCGCGGGACCGTGATAGACGATCTCTTTTTCCCGATCTGTAAGTTCCCGGAAAGGCACATCCGTCCGCACTCCCATTTCCCGACAGACATCTGTCATTAAAGACCACATGAGACTGTTCCAGGGTGCCACCGCTCCCTCGTCAATACTCAGGGAATCATCCGGCACAAGAGAATCCAGGTCCACAGTCCGCACACTTCCCGTACCGCCGCATTTCGGGCAGGCTCCCTGAGAATTGAATGCCAGTTCCTCTGCGCTGGGAGCATGTACCTTCGCTCCGCATTCCGGGCACAGGATCTCCTGCTCCGCCGCTACTTTCAGGGTCGGAGGCACATAATGTCCGTTAGGGCAACGATGGGATGCCAGTCTGGAATACATCAGACGCAGACTGTTCAAAAGCTCCGTTCCGGTTCCAAAGGTACTGCGGATCCCGGGAATTCCGGGGCGCTGATGCAGTGCCAGAGCAGCTGGAACATAGAGGACTTCATCCACCTGCGCTTTCGCCGCACCAGTCATACGTCTTCTCGTATATGTGGACAGGGATTCCAGATAACGTCTGGAGCCCTCTGCATAGAGGACACCCAGTGCCAGCGAAGATTTCCCCGAACCGGATACACCGGCGATCCCCACAATTTTGTGCAGGGGAACATCCACATCTATATTTTTCAGGTTATGAACCCTTGCACCTCTTACCTTGATATGCTTTGGTTCATTGGTTTCGTATTCCATGACAGCATTCCTCATCTTTTGATTTCATTTATTAAAACAGATCCAGCATATTGTCCAGATAGATTTCTTCTCTGACCTGCAGCTGGTACTCCGGTTTCGTCATATAGTACAGTAAAAATTCCAGAACCAGTGCACTGCCCAGTCCCCGGCCTTCGATCTTATAATTGGAAAATCCCATAGGCAGATAGATCTTCTGAATATCTCCCACGCTGATAAATCCGGGATTTTTCATGGCTTTGGAGAAACGATAGCCCTCCTCCGCCCCCGGTGAGGTACAACTAAAATCCGGCTCCTCTCCCAGATTCCTGCGGCTGACGGCTTCGTAACATTCCTTCCTGTCCTTACAGCCGAAATAACAACACTCATTGCACAAAAATTCCACTTTGTCTTTCTGTGATTCTGTCAGCGTATTTAATTTCTCATAAGCCTTGTTCAGGCGGAAATCCGGTACGACGTAGCGAAAATCTTCTCTGTCTGTTTCCTTTTTTAACGCTTCAAAATCCGTCAGTACTTTTGTGGTGGAGGATATCAGATAAAGTTGCGGATAATGACTTTTCAAATACTGTAACAGCAGTTCCGAATGGACGATCACGCCGTTTTCCGGGGTTGCATTTTCCGCGAACAGAGCACAGAGTTCATTGCATTTTCTGTCCGAAAGATGTTCCTTGCGAAGAAGGGAATTACTGAAGGTCAGACGGGCTGAGATCCCGTATTCCTGTAACAGTGCCAGCACTTCTCCTGCGTCGTGATCCTCCAGTGAGACGCGGCCGCCGCCCCAGATACAGTCCGGCGGTGCTCCGTAGATGGAACCAATGTCGCACCCGTCGTAAAAATATTCCCGGTGTTCCCGGAACAATGGCAGAAATATCCGGTATAGTTCATAGAATTCAAACAGACCGGGAAGATGGTAATAAGCTGTTTTTTGCATATGCCTCATACTAATCTCCATTCGACTTACTGCATTCATAATCTAGGATAATTTCATTTCTCTTTGATGGTTACAAAAAATAGTTTGTCATTATATTTTCTCCAAAAGGTAAAAAGTACAATCCATGTAAAGAATAACAAACTGCTTATCGCTGGAAATCATTATGTCCACTGCCGGAGACTTTCCCTTTATTCCATCTCTTGTGCCCCTTATTTTTAAATCCTGTAATTCATCATAATTCAGAATCCAATCATATAGTTCCGGATCGTCTTTTATAGCTTCCTTTACATAATAGATTAAATTACGCTCTTTTATCGGAGATACCTCATAAGAAGGTTCTAAAATCTCGCATTGATAACGTTCATATTTTTCAAGCCCTTCACTGGAAAATACATCTTCATTTATCACAATATGATTGCCTATGATATCATGTCCTTCCGGATAATTCGTATAATCGTTTTGTACGTGTGTAAAGCCAAGCAATTTTGTAACTTTCCACTCACCAAAAAGCAATTCTTCGATTTCATCCATGGATAATTCGTCCACACTGCCATCTGCCGTTTCCGAATCTGGCTCTATCGTTTCTTCCGCATTCAGGTTTTCCGATTCTGTCTCGAGCATATTATTAATTCCGATAATTGATAATTCCGACGTTCCTGTTCCATTATCAACATTTCCAAACCAGATTTGTCCGGCATCCCCCATCATCACCCCTTGCCAATTGCAAAACATTTTTCGGCATGTTTCAGCACGAATAGCCTCTACAAATTCTTGATTCAGCTTTCCATCAATATCGAGTTTTAAAAAATCTTCACGATTAGTAACCGTAGTACCATTTATTGCAATAGGATATGAAATCTTCTCAGATAGCGCATCCCAATCACGCTTTAAAATATCATTTTTAATCTCTTCAGCAAATTGCTCCACTTCTTCTGTTTCGCTGCTTTGAAAGCTTTCATCACTTTCACGTACTTCATAGTCTTCTGTATCACTCATGGCAGGCATCTCTTTTTCTTCAGGTGTGCTGTCTATATGCTGATTTTTCATCAAAAATACGTAAGACATAATCATCCCCAGCACAAGCATTGCTGCCGCAACTGCAAATACTACTTTCTGCTTTTTGGTCATCTTTTCGTTCATTTTCCTTACCTGAATTCTCCTCCCACAAGCATTCACACAAACGAAATTTTTATCATAATTTCATTAACTGATGCTAATTATTTTGATATTGTCAATTTAAAATATCTCAATCACATAATCATAGCTATAGGTGTGGACATATAATTTGTCATCCTTCTCTGCCATGAGGTCCGGCATCTTTTTCAGGGGCAGGCGGTCGATCACTTCTCCGGTGTTTTTATCCAGCTGGTAGAGGTAATCATCCTCTGCGGTAAAGCCATAGCCACAGAAGATCACGTCCCCTTTCACGAGGAAGTTCATGCTGTTGTAGGTCTGGTCGGCGCTCCGCCACAGCAGCTTCTCATTTTCCAGATCATAGGCAAACATAAAACAGGTGTCCGGCTGGGCATAGCCGTTCATTACCGAAGCCCCATAGAAGATCCCGTTCTCAAGGCGGGCGTTGTTGCCGTTGACGTACCATTTGTCTGTGGGATATTCCAGTACATACAGGCAGTTCTCACCGTCGAAAATGCTCAGTTTTCCTTCGTCCCACTGATAGGTATAATTTTCATCATAGAAGCAGTCCCAGTTTTCTCCGATCATGGGAAGGGAAACATCTTCCGATGCATTGTACCATTCATCCGCAAAAGTAATATTGTTATACGTCTCGGAAAGGACTTCCAGGGAATAGGGCTGCGCCGCCGTTCCTTCCGGATGAAATTCCGATACTCCGGTGAAATCTATCGCAATTTCTTTCGGTGCAATGGGTGTTTCCCGGGATTCTGACTCTGTGAGAGCTCCGGATGTCTCTGCCTCATCTATTTTAGTGTCTATATTGGAAATATTTTCGGTTTGTTTCTCCGCTTCGCTGTTCTCCGGTGCATTGGTCTCCCGGACACCGCATCCCGTCAACAGGCAGGCGGACAGCGCGAATGTTGCTAATCTGTATTGCTTTTTCATGATAATCTCCCTTACTGCTTAAAATTTTCACGCATTTCTTACTTAAAATCCGTAACTCTTTTTATATTACGAATTTAAAATATCATATTTTTGTCGCACTTTCATTAACTGTTTTCATCTTCTTTTGAAATGATCTGGGGTGCTATTTGACTTTGCGAATCATTATTATGTTGTAGCTCTTGTGCATTGCCACTGCTTTGTACAAATGTTATGGCACTGCCATTTGTTTCATAGGATCGAATGATCTTTATGTTCTCATCTGTCATCTCGGTCAGTTCTATCTCCAATCTCAATGGATTTTCCCTAATGGCGGAGGTAACTACAAATGGTAATTTCCCAGCAACCATATCTGCCGAAAATTTTTCCTGCACTGTTTCTACCTATGCCGCTGATGGTGTTCCATCTGAATTCCTTGTGTCTTGAATTGTGTTTGTACCGGTCATATTGGGTTCTGCAAATATGATATCATCACTGTTCCGACCGGTAGTGATCTGTCCGTTTTGCACCCAGATTTTACGAATATCCTGTGCGAAGCTTCCCACTTCCTGTAATTCGCCGTTCCGGTACCGGAACAGAAAGCTCTCGTACTGCCCCTGCTCATCTTTTCTAGTGAGGGCTAACAATATCTGTCTGCCGTCAGGGCTGAAGGCATAGATGCTGTTCCCCAGATTCTGTGCCGTCCGCATCTCGCCGCCGGTCGTGTTGACCGTAAAAGCATACTGATCCAGCGGAGAATGATCCGGCGCATTCAGTGCCTGCGCCATTCTGGAACGAAGCGTGATCCTGTCTGCTGTTCCGTCTCCGTCCAGATCAAGCAGAGCATAGGTCTCCTGTGCCGCGCGCTCGGACACATCATAGACAACTCCTACTTTTTTCAGGATTTTCTGCCTCTGTGCAGCCGCATAGGCATCGGTCTCTTCTGAGGTCAGCTCCGCTGCTGTTTTCCCGTTCCACACCGGCTTTGCAGACAGGATCGGCAGCTTCAGCTGTTCGCTGCCATCACTGTTTTCGAAGATCCAGTAACCGTCCTCTGCACGAAACAAAGCCTTGTCAAAATCCTGTGCCGCCGAAGGTAGTTTCCAGTCTGAAGTTCCATTTTCTCCGGATTGTTCCGAAGTATCATATTCTCTGATCGTGTCGATCCAGATTTCCAAATCGCCATCCTGATAGTCAGAGGATGCCAGGTAGTACAAGCGCACGCTCTCTATCTCATCCCGGTAACAATCTAAATAGTCACACTGATCCGAAGTATCGAAGAATCTCCGATCCTGATATACGCATGACCAGTGGGACGCCGCATATCCCGGTGCAATATACCCCGGTACGACACAATCCAGTCCGGCATCCGCCCCGGTTGCCACATAGATGCCGTAACTGGACACCTGATAAGTAGCATATTGATCTCTAAAAGATCCCTGAGATACCTGCGTATAATCCCCGGGATGGGCTCCCGCCAAAGGATCCTCTTCCATACCCTGCGGTCCATATTCCGCATAGACGATTCGCACCTGATTCTCTCCATCCAGTGGGCCATAAGAATGCCGCCCTTTACTGTCGATGTCTCCCAGTGACAGCATCCAGATCTGACTGCTCTCCTCCGCAAATACCATAGGAATATCGATACCGGATCCATCAGCGAAAATATAATGTACGTTTGCCACAGAGCCTTCGCCGGGTCTTGTGGAATCCTTTTGGAAAAATAAATACTGCCTCCCGGCTTCATAGAGCAGTTCTGTCATTTCCCCGCTGCCACCCTGTAGATTCAGCAGAGCTTCCGTAGCCTTCACCGGATCCTTGTAGGTCTCATGTGCCGCAGTGTCTCCGTCTAAGATCTGCCGGTGCAGCTTCCTGGCTGCGACACCATTGTAGCCGAGATATTGGATTCCATCCTGTCCGGCAAATGAATGGGTCTCATCCAGCGCTGTCACATCAAACAGAACACCGAACTCTTCCCTGCTATGAATACCCTGCTCGAATACCGTCAGCCATTCCGTTTTGGCAGCCTCATAGTCCACTTCACCCGCCGTTAAATCCCCTTCCGCTGTTTCATCCGACGTTTCTGTCATGTCTGTCGCTTCTGTCGCATCCGCCCCGGTCTCCGTATCATTATCCGCATTTACTGCATCTGTTCCACTGCCCGGATTGCTGCACAGGCATACCACCAATATCACAAGCACTGCTGCCGCGCCAATCATGACCCAGAATGGCGGCCTGCGATAATCCAGTACATGACGAATACGATTCTTCACATGGTCTTCGCCAAAAGAAAGCAGTGCGCAAATGGAACCGCCCCGATAGCGTTTCCATTCGCCGCCGGAAGCCTCTTCCAGAAGGGTATAGGAATAGATTTTCTTGCTCTCCTCCCCGAGGAGCTTCACCACTTTTTCATCGCAGGACATCTCGCAGTCCATGTTCATCAGATAAAATGCCAGCCACACCAGCGGATTGAACCAGTGGACGCAGCAGATCACCAACGCTAGCGGTTTCCACAGATAATCCCTGCGCTGCAAATGCACTCTCTCGTGGCACAGCACAACGTTTCTGCTCTCCGGATCCAGACCCGAAGAGAGATAGATTACCGGATGGATCAGCCCCATGACGAAGGACAGATGTCCTCCATCGATCTCACAGATCCCCGGCTCCACCTGTCTGACACTGCTGTCAGGTCGGTGAATCCGGTTGCGCATACGCAGGTAAGAAAAAGCATGATATCCTAGGAAGCCAAGCATTCCTGCCAACCATACCATGGATAATACACGAAACCACACCGGGTATGTCCATGTGCGGGCGTCAGTACCCGTTCCGGCAGAGGTTCCCGAAATCACTGCATCTGTTCCACTGGCTGCCACCCCTGCAACCGTAGCTCCACTTTCTGTTCTCGCAGTTCCCAGGGAAAAATCCTGCGTGCCGTCAGCATTCATGACAGTATTGTCATTTCCACCAGCCATCGTTTTTTCTGCCGTCTGGCTGTCCGGTACTTCCTCTGCATCGTACTCCCGCCGCAGGACATCTCCGATATCCTTCGTATCGTTGGCCTCTGCATAACCATGACTGCCCGGACCGACTGTCTGCTGCCCGGACGTCATCTCTGTCCCCACAGACAGCAATTTCTCCGGAATCAGGCTGATTCCTGTCTCCGGTAGTATCGGGCAGCACAACCGTACAAACACGATTCCCCATAACAGATAGGAACACCATTTTGGTGCTTTTTGCAACAAAAGTCTGGCGAGGAGCACCAGCAGCACGCAGTATCCTCCCACCAGACTTAAGTTCCATACACCGTCAAATATTCTGTAGATATTCTCACCCATAAGCCCCTCCTGTCCTGCCCCCCGGCAAGGCATAGTCGATGTTTTATAGACTCTTTGTAATTATAGTCTACATTCTACCGACCCATCTGTCAAGTAAGAAATCTGATTCTGTTGCCCCTCTTCTTCCGGATTTCAGTCACTTACTGTCAGCTCCGGCTCTTCTTCCGAGCGCAATACCTCCGCATGCATTTCAAAATCCAGCACGCAGTCTCTATGGATTTCCTCTGTCTCCCCGGTAGTCATGGAAGTGCCGGTCCCCCGGAACGAGATCACTGTCTTTCCATCTCCTATGGTCACATCCGAAGTGACATATAACGGTTTCTGATACTGTTCACTGATCCACACAAAAACCTCATTGGTTGCTTCCCAATACTGCCGCAGTTCCTCACCATACTGCTTCGCATACCCCTGTCCGATGTGGGATCTGCTGCGAATGGAGCAGATTTCCGCCCCTCTCTTTCCCGTGCTTACTTCTGCAACGCTTCCATCAGACGCTCCTGCCAGTCATAGAAAGCCTGGCCGTCCACCAGGCAGCGTTCGTCCTCACCTATCCATAATCCCTGTTCTTCCGACGCGTAGCGAAAGGTCCTTGTCTCACCGTCTGCATAGACAAACTGAAAATATCCCACACCTTCCACCATCTCTTCCGGCGGGATCGGATCTGACGTCACTTTTCCGGAAAGCTGTATAAATTCCTGCCACAGCTGCTCTACGGTATCGACATCTTCCACATAATCGTAATCCTCCGTGCAGAAGCTGCAACCGATCTTCTGCGGGCACTCCTCCGGCAAAAAAGCCGCGCAGAATGCTGTCTTTGCTTCATTCTCCAGCATTCCCGGATACCATATATCCGCTATGGCATAGGCTTCTTCCGGTGTTGCCGCCGGATATAAAACATAGCTGGCGGGATTCTCTACGGATATCATCCCTTTTTCCACATTCTGTACCGCCTGATAAATCGCTACGGTGGTCTGGGCATCCGGGGTTCCGATCCAGCCAGCCCCTCTTCCCTCCTTCAGAAATCCTCTGCTTGCTCCATAGGTAAAGAAATAATTCTGCGGTTCCTCTCCCTCTCCAACGAAAGATATCTGCCCATGGAAAGTGCTGCCGTGGATCCAGGGCAGTACCCGGTAATAATAGGTTCCGTTGACGCTCACTTGTACCTCTTCCTGCTTTCCGAAAGCGTTCTCCTTCGGCATCTGTATCCCCGGCACCGTGAAATCCACCGTTTTGCGGAATTCGATGAGATTCAGCAGAAGTACCACTACCACCAATACGATTGCACTGAGAAAAATGGTTGCTTTTATGTTAATCTTCTTCATAAGCCCCTCCTTTGTTTCCCTTCTATCTATATTGACGACTTTTATACTTCGTTTGTTACAAACAGCATAACAAAATTTTACCCCTGAATCTACTTTTTTCACCCAAGCGACCGCTTTCTGTTATTTCTGGTCTTTTTATAACATAACCACTGTAAATGCACAATTGAGCAGATGGAAACTTAACAGTCTGGAACTATAAAACTGGCGGCATCGGCTTCCCGGTGTCGCCAGTTTATTGTCACTCTATTTTACGAGTGGCTCATAATAGAGCACTGTCTGCGCAGGATCTTTTCCGCTGATTTCCACGCCGTCCGCCGTCGTTCCCTGGAAACCGTCGGATGCGCCGATATAGAGAATGCGACCGTCCGGTACGAGGACCGCACAGGTACCTTCCGTACCGCAGGGCATCTCCCAGTTCTCCTGCACTCTGGTGAATTCCGTCTCACCCAGGCGATAGGTGTCCACGCCGTTGTATCCCCATAGGATAAAATCTGCCGTCTCACTCACACCTGCTGCCACCATTTTCCACGGGTAGATCGTATCGGCACTGCAAACAACATTCTCACCTCCAGCCACCGGAACAAACCTGATGCTTTCCGAATCTACTGACACTAATGTCATAGCTATATTCCCTGCTGTCGCATCGCCCACTGCCTGTGCAGCCGCATAGACTTTGCCGTCCTTGCCCTGTCCTAATGCTCCGGCACCTTGTACGGCATAGCTGTTGTCATCCGCCACGTTTCCGATCAGTTCTCCTTCCGCAGAATAGATCCGCACATAACTGCCGTCCTCCTGCATCCGCATCCGCATATATAATCTGCCTTGGGCATCTGTTGCCATACTATCAACGACATTCCATTCCCGCTCTCCTACGGTAAAACTGTTCAGAAGCGTTCCCTCCGGGCTGATATGATAGATTACAGGCAGCCAGCCGTGCTCCGCTCCCGGTACAGCCAGTCCCTTCAGTCCCGCATAGATGCTGCCGTCCGGTGCCGTGCACAGACTGTAGACCTCTCCGTTTTCTGCAAAATCTTCAAAAAACGTCTCTGGCGTTCCGCTGCCGTAAGGCAGATATTCCACTCTCGCCTGTCCGTCCGTAGTGAAACCGCCCACATACAGACCGTTCTCTGCCACTGCCGCACAACGGATACTTACGTCTCCCACATAAGCAATCTGCCATTCCTGCGTTGCCGTATCGGCGCCGAGAACCGTACCACTCGTTCCCTGCTGTGCTGCACGTCCCTGCTGCGCAGCATCCTTTTCCGGCTCTGTCTTTACATACTCATAAGAACCTTCCGCAATCTCCTCGCTGATCTTCGCCAGACTGTACTCTCTCTTTTCCTTAAAATCGATCAGCTCCAGCAGCTGCTCATCCGTAAGCTCCTTCTCCGGCAGGAAAAAGGTACTCCGCTCCGCATAAAAAGCCACGCCTTTCTTGTATTTCTCGGGGCTGTCAATCAGCGTAAGCTCCTTTTTCGGGAAATATCCCTGCTCCAGGTATGCCTGCCTAAGTTCTTCCAGTCTCGCCGTCTCGCTCTCTGTCATCGGTCTGCTGTAAGAGTCCGCAGAGGCATTTGCGTCCTGCAACTGGGCAAAATACTCCTCCAGTTTTTCGTGATTCATGCTTTCCATCCGTGCCTGATACATTCCGGATGCCGTCACCGTCGCCGACGCCAGTACCAGACAAGCTGCCGCCAGAATCGCCGCCCGCCGGAAGCTGTAATGGTGTCTGCTGCCTCTGCCGTTTTTCTCCAGATGCTGTAAAATATCATCCACCCTCGCATCCAGATCTTCCGATACCGCCATCTGTTCCTGTTCTGCCATTTTATATAATTTTCTATCTAAAAAATCGCTTTGCATCTCCTGCTCCTTTCCGCTGCTACAACATTGCCCGCAGCTGCTCCTTCGCCCGATGCAGACGGGATTTCACTGTGCCCTGCCTACATTCCAGGATCCTGCTGATCTCCGGGATCGTGCACCTCTCATAGTAAAACAGAACGATCACATCCCGATACCCGCCGTCCAACCGCATTACCGCATCCCACAACTCATGATGTTCATCGTAGAATTCCGGGGACAGGTTCTCCTCCCATGCCACCGGACTGGTGCGCTTATTGTGCCTGTAGATCTTTTTCGCCTCGTTGGCGGTAATCTGCAGGATCCAGTTACGAAAACTGTCTGCTTTTTTCAACGTCTCTAATTTCTCATAAGCATGCACGATAGCCTCACTGACCGCATCCTCCGCGTCCGCACTGTTTTGCAGAATCGAATATGCCAGTCGGTACATGGGAAGCGTGTCGCTCTTCACATGCTGTGCAAACTCTTCTTTTGTCATGACTGCCAAGGTATCACCTCCTTCTTATCGCCGGCTTCACTATATATGAGTCGCGAATGGATAAAAAGGTTCCCTAAAAATAAGGCACCGGATGAATCCAGTGCCTTGCGATTTCATATTAGTAGAAAAATTCTATTCTGCCCGCAGTCCGTGCAGCATCACGGTATTCTGCCATCCGTCCCCCCCACAGGTTCCTGTATGCAGAACTCCGACACTGCCGCCCGCAGCAACTGCCTTCGTGTCCACGATGATCTCCGACGGATATTCCACAGACGGCGGAAGCTCCCTTTCCGTCCACAGATGCGCCCGCAGCCGTCCATCACGAATCTGCACTTCGATATGGCAACCCGTCACAAATCCCGCCGTGTAACAGTGTTCCCCGATGGGGGATGCAAGCCCCTCCTCATAGTACACCGGGAATACCGCCACCGCATTGGAGGCTTCCGGGGATCGCAGGATCCGAAGTGCCGGTCCTGTCATCGTCTGTGCATCAAATCCGACACACACATCCATGTATTGCCCGGCGCTGCCGAAGCCCTGTCCGGATGTCTTCGCAGGATCCAGATACACTTCCGCCCGCATTTCGCGCGCTTCCTCTGCAAAGGTATAGAATAGCTTCACACCCTGTATGGTAGGCATCAGTCCGGCGCCCACGCAGCCGTTTCCAGCAGTACGATAGCTCCAGGGAGTCTCCGGCAACTTCTGCTCCCATTTTCTCCACTCCGCAAGCGCCTCTCTGGGCGTATAGAAATCCCTCGTCCACCACTGCGGACGGATCCTGGGCTGAAGTTCCGTAGGGAAATCCGTAAAATCGGTCTGCACCCGTCCGGCATCCTCGATTCCTTCCGGTTCCAGCCTCTCGCGGGCACACAGTTCTATCGTCTCTCCACAGGCGCTGCAGTTCGTCCGTGGAGTGATCCGCACGTAGACCGCCGCTCCAATTGCTTCATTTCCCGGATGATACGCACGATTCCCCACTCCGGGGCGGCTGACGGATACGGTTCTGCGCTCACCGTCCTGCTCCAGTTCCCAGCAGATCAGGGAAGCGTCCTGTGCCCCTTCCAGCTCCAGTTCATAATGCAGGGTAAACGTTCCCTTCCGACAAGTAACATAAGGAGACTGTTTCCATTTCGGTGCCGGGCGGGTCGTCGGTGGGACTATAATCTCTGCCATTGCCGCCAGTCCGGTCTCTGTGCGCACGGACAGTCTGTTCTTCCCGGTACGGACATCGTTATTTTCTCCATACAGCGTCAGTTCCTGCCCCTGTCTCTGCAGACGGATCCGGCTTCCATCTTCCGTAATTTCACAGGCTAATTCCGGATGCTCCTGCATCTCACCACTGAAATATTTTACCTGGGCGGCCAGGGTCTGGCTTCGATGTTCTTCGGTTAGTTCTACGTTTCCCCGGCTTAACACCAGCTGTACCGGCAGATGCTCTGTCTCTGCTTCCGGCAGGTACTCCCGTTGTCCTAGCGGATCCCAGGCGTCCGTTCCCCGTAACAGGTTCCGGACGTTGTATTGCACCCCGCTTTTCGTCTCTATCAAAAAAGCCCGTAGCCCCTTTTTTCCGGTGAGATCCACGGTATGTTCCGCAGGTCCTATAGGCGTATCGTTTCCATATGCATAGCACATGGTCTCCGGCTGGGGATAGCGCGTCCACTGCACCTGCAGTGCCCGGGAGGTTCCCATACTTTCCTTACGCAGATCCTCGAACCGGCAGCCGATCACATACACGCATCCCTGCCCCTTCATAAAATACTGGTCTGCGCCGCTTCTGTCCCGGTGTCCGCAGATCCGGAACAGACAGTCCAGGAACGCACTTCCCGTAGCATCCGTTGCAGAGATCGGGCATCCCCCGTAGAAATCAAAATCGCAATGCAGATATACTGCATTGCCATTCAGGGCATCATCGGTGGATTCAAAATGGCAGTTCTCGTACAAGCTTCGCTTCGCACCGCAGATGGGATAGAGATTCAGTCTGCTGATGAAACGACTGTTTTTCGCATGGAACCGGTCTCCCACCACATCACCCAGCTGTGCCTGTGTGACTGCCTTGCAGCGCTTCGGTCTGTTTTTCGACGGATCTAACGGATACTCCAGATCCACGTTGCAATAGTTCCCGATGGTCAGATTCTCCAGGTACAATCCGTCCCCCTCAAAGTGCAGCATGGTATAATTGCCGATACAGCCGTGGGACTGCCCCTTGTTCGCCGCGATCACCACATCCTCCGGGTGCTCCGACAAACCGATCAGGGACAAATAACTGCATTTTATTTTCTGCTGATAAGGCAGGAAATCTCCCTCTGTCCCCCGGAAGATTTCCCTATCCTCCGGATCATGCAGCCAGTAGACATCCGGCGCCAGATATACCGTCATCGGGGTTTCCGGCGTTCCGTTCTGCAGTGCCCCGGAGGCAAACAGCTCCTGTAATGAGCGGAAGCACCATGCCGCTCCCGGAGCGGCACTGCCGTCTAACAGCAGATGATGTGCATCCAGTTTTTTCATAATCGCACTTTTATCTGTCATAATTTATCCTCCTCTGTCAGCCCTTGACGGAGCCAACCATCATTCCCTTGACGAAATACTTCTGTAAAAACGGATACAGCACCAGGATCGGCACCGTCGCTACTACGATCGTAGCGTATTTGATGGATTCGGCGATCAGCTCAGTGTCCGAATCTCCCATTCCCGACAATCCGCTGCTTAAGATCAATATCTGACGGATGACTAACTGCAGCGGCTCCTTGTTGTGATCATCGAGATAGATCATGGCGCTGAACCAGGAATTCCAGTGTCCGACGCCGTAATACAGCACCAGCACTGCCATGGTCGGCTTGGTCAGCGGTACCATGATCCTGCTGAGGATCGTAAAATGGTTGGCACCGTCCAGTCTCGCGGATTCCTCCAGGCTGATATCGATGGATGCCATCGCCGTACGCATGATGATCAGATTGAATGTGCTGACCGCTCCCGGCAGCAGAATCGCCAGTCTTGTATCATACAGTCCCAGCTGCTGGATGTTCAGGAACTGGGGGATCAATCCGCCCGAAAAATACATGGTGAACATGATCAGCACCGTGATAACCTTTTGTCCCGGAACGTCCTTCCTGGACAGAAAATAAGCGCCCAGTACTGTCATAACAAGGTTAATCAGCGTTCCCGCCACCACATAAAATATGGTATTGGCATAACCGATCCAGATTCTGGAATCGGAAAACACTTTCTTATAAGCCTCTGTCGTAAATCCCAGCGGTTTGAATAATATCCCCGGATGTCCCATCAACAGGGATGCCTTGCTGAAAGATGCACATATCACATACCAGAATGGATAAATACATATTATCATCAGCAGGATCATAAAACAAATGTTAAATACATCAAAGATTTTCTCTCCGGCGCTGCGCCTGATTGTTCTGTGTATAGTCTTTGTCTTCATCTGCTCCTCCTTGCCCGATACCATTTACCACAGACTTGTATCGCTGACCTTCTTGCTGAAACGGTTCGCCAGGATGACCAGCAGGAAGTTCACCACCGAGTTAAATAGTCCCACCGCCGCGGAGAAGGAATATTGCCTGTCTACCAGACCCATGCGGTATACATAGGTAGAGATCACGTCTGCAGTCTCATAAATGCCTTCGTTGTACAGCAGAATAATCTTCTCATAACCGACACTCATCACCTGTCCCAGCCGCATAATCAGCATAATGATGATCGTTGGCATAATCCCCGGCAGCGTGATATGCAACATCTGCTTCCATCTGCCGGCTCCGTCGATCTGCGCTGCTTCGTACAATTCTGTGTCTACTGCGGTTAACGCCGCTAAATAGACGATAGAGCCCCAGCCTACGCCCTGCCAGATATCACTGATGACATAGATCGGCAGGAAATTTTCCGGCTGGCTGAGCAGATTTTTCCCTCCGTAGTCGAAAAATTTTACCAGAATCTGTGTGATGAAACCCTCCGGCTTCACGAATTCCCTGATCATGGAACAGATGACTACCGTAGAGATAAAATGCGGCATATATGTGATCGTCTGGGTTACACGTGCGAACTTTTTGCTCCGCAGCTCATTCATCAAAAGTGCAATCGTCGTATTGATGAAAGCGGCGAGCACAAGAAATGTCAAATTATATATGACGGTATT
>ERZ827423.1085-NODE-1085-length-28892-cov-5.979852_pt1 | contig 28892 bp, 20 predicted proteins | sample MGYA00519775_ERZ827423 | MGnify/ENA primary metagenome ERZ827423 (study PRJEB31778, sample SAMEA3449296) | human gut metagenome | biome: human gut; feature: human-associated habitat; material: faeces | place: United Kingdom | collected 2010/2012 ... | reverse complement strand
ATTTCTCGTTTTTCAAACTGAAGAAGTGGGGCAAAAAGGCGGCTGAGACTCGCAGACACAATTGTGCGGTGTTGCCCAAGAGAAAACCGGAAAGAAATCAAGCCGGGAAGCGCATGGGAGGGCGTTGCCGGCGGCATTTCCCCAGGACATTGGCAGTTTCAACAATTTCTGATGCAACTTTTTATACATACTGCGCGGTTGACTTGTTGCGAAAAATCGAGTATTCTTTTTTTAAAGGGAAGTGTGAAGAAAATAATCCTCTAAGCACTCCCCCCCGTTTTTTTCCGGCTTTCTGGAAACGATTCCAATTGGAGGACACGGGAACATATCCGGGTATTCTCCCGTTCCGTCCCTATGGAAAGCGCTTTCCGGTCTGCGGGATCAGCCAGCGAATTTATAATATCAAGGAGGAAATGTAAAATGAAGAAGATTCTCGCGCTGCTTCTGACTGTCGGCATGGTTCTTGGCCTGTTTGCCGGCTGCGGTAACAGCAACACAACCCCCGCCGGCACCGCCGCCGCTGCCAACCCCACTGCCGCTGCCAACCCCACCGCCGCTGCCGCGGCCGATTCTCTGGACGGCACCTATGACATCACCGTCTGGGTCTCCGAGATGGCCGGTGTAAAGGAACTGACCGAGCAGCAGATCAAGGACTTTATGGAAGAGAACCCCGGCATCGTCATCAACGCCACCATTGAGGGCGTCACCGAGCTCGACTCCGCCACCCAGATGATCACCTCCGTCGAGGACGGCGCCGACCTGTTCTGCTTCGCGCAGGATCAGCTGGCTCGTCTGGTGCAGGCCGGCGCCCTGACCAAGCTTGGCACCAAGGCTGCCGCGGAAGTCACCGAGCTGAACGACAGCGGCGCCGTTGCGGCCGCCACCGTTGGCTCCGATATGTGGTGCTATCCCATGACCTCCGATAACGGCTACTTCATGATTTACGACAGCAGCGTGATTCCCGCTGAGCACGTGGACAGCCTGGAAGACATCATTGCCGACTGCGAGGCCGCCGGCCGCGGCTTCTCCATGGAGCTTGAGACCTCCGCGTGGTACAATGTCGCCTTCTTCTTCGCTACCGGCTGCCACTCCAACTGGACCATGTCCGCCGACGGCAAGAGCTTCGAGAGTGTTGACGACGACTTCAATTCCGACAACGGCGTTATCGCCCTGAAGGGTATGAAGAAGCTGCTGAACTCCACCGCTTACAAGTGCTCCAGCTCTGCCGATGACTTCTCCGCCGCCATCCCCGCCGCCGTCGTCATCGTCGGCACCTGGGGCACCAGCGCCGCCAAGGCCGCTCTGGGCGACAACTACGCCTGCACCGATCTGCCCAGCTTCACCGTGGACGGCAACTCTTACCACCTTGGCTCCTTCTCCGGCAACAAGCTGGTGGGTGTCAAGCCCCAGACCGATCCCGTGAAGACCGCCGTTCTGCAGAAGCTTGCCCTGTACCTGACCAACGAGAAGTGCCAGCTTGCCCGGTTCGACGCCGTGGGCTGGGGTCCCTCCAACAAGGCTGCCCAGCAGTCCGAAAAGGTTGCCAGTGATCCTGCTCTGGCCGCTCTGGCTGCTCAGAGTGCCTATGCTACGCCTCAGGGACAGATTGACGGCTCCTGGTGGGATATCGCCAAGGTTTATGCCACCGCTGCCAAGGAGGCTACCACCGACGAAGAGCTGAAGGCCGCGCTGGAGAGCTATGATACCTCCATTAAGGGTCTGTTCTCCATGTCCGCCGAGGAGCGGGAGGCCTTTACGGTCATCGGCTCCATCAACGGCGACGGCTGGTCCGTGGATCTTCCCATGACCAAGCAGGACGACGGCAGCTGGCTGACCGATGAGGCCTACCAGATGGATGCCGGCGTTGAGTTCAAGGTTCGTCAAGGCAAGGCTTGGGACGTTGCCTACGGCACCGACGGCAATAACTTTGTGGTCGAGACCGCCGGTACCTACAGAGTCCGTTTGACCCTCAACGGCGAAGAAGGCACCGTGGAGCTGGTTCCCGCCGAATAAGGCAGGCTTCCATCCACAAACGCAGTGACATAGAGTTCTGAGAGGGGGAGCCGCTCGGGTTTGCCCGAGCGGCTCTTTTGCGGTCCCTCTGCCGCTGCCTTCCGAGTCCCGACGGGATTCGGAGCGTGCTCCCTGTTCCGGCCCGGTGTCCCGCCGAAGAAGGAGGAGCCCCGGCACCGCCGGCTTCCTTTTTGGGCGGAACACCGGAAACAAATGGTCGCCTCCGCAACCGGCTTTTGGGCGGGCAGCATTTCCCGCCAAAGCGAAAAACGGTTCCCGGAGACAGCCAAATCCAAAAAGAATGGAGGTAGGCGGATAAACGCAGGTTTATCCCGATTGATCATGAAGAAACTGACGGATCTGGAATACCTCAGGCTGAACACGTTTCAGCGTCTGTGGTACAACATTGTCCTGTTCGTTCTCGGCATCCCCGGCTGGCTGGCCTCTTTGGTCAAAGCCGTCGGGAACGGGATCGCAGGCGCTTTCAGGGGCATCCGAAACGAGCTGACGGATTGCGCCACCACCTTTACAAAGGGCAGCTGGAAAACGAAGGTATCCTACCTTGTGATGGGCTTCGGCAATATTGCCCGGGGTCAGGTGCTGCGGGGACTGCTGTTCCTTGTCTTTGAATCTGTGTTCATCGTTTATATGGTCACAACCGGCAGCTACTGGCTGGGCAAGTTCCGCACGCTGGGCGATGTGCCCCCCGGAGAGGTATACAACGAGGTGCTGGACACCTACGTCCGGGTCAACGGCGACGACTCTTTTAAAATTCTGCTGTACGGCCTCCTGACCATTCTCTTCATCATCGCTTTTGTCTACACATGGCGGCTGAACGTGAAGCAGAACCGGATCTCGGAGGAGATCCTTGCCACGGGCAAGAAGCTCAAAAGCGGAAAGGACGACCTTCGTTCCGTGCTGGACGATCAGTTCCACAAGACGCTGCTGGCACTGCCCATCACGGGCATCCTTGTCTTCACGATAATCCCGATTCTGTTCATGATCCTCGTTGCCTTCACCAACTATGACGGCGCTCACGACGGCTACAGCAACCTCTTTACATGGGTGGGGCTGAGCAATTTCAACGAGCTGATCAGCTCCAGCAGTGCGGACGCGAACCTCAGCTACACCTTCGGCGAAATCCTTTCGTGGACGCTGATGTGGGCGTTCTTTGCCACATTCACCAATTATTTTCTGGGAATGCTGGTGGCGATCCTCATCAACAAAAAGGGAATCCATTTCAAAAAGCTCTGGCGCGGCATTCTGGTTCTGACCATCGCGGTGCCTCAGTTCATTTCCCTGCTGTATGTCTCCAAGCTCTTCGATACCAACGGCGTTGTGAATGCCATGCTCCTGAAGCTGGGCTTTATCGATCAGGCCATCCGCTTCTGGGAGAATACCACCTCCGCCCGAATCCTCGTCATCGTAATCAACATCTGGGTCGGTATCCCCTATCTGATGCTGGTGAGCACCGGCATTCTGATGAATATTCCGCAGGATCTGTACGAGTCGTCCAAAATTGACGGTGCCAGTGTCTGGCAGCAGTATATGAAGATCACGCTTCCGTACATGCTCTTCGTCACGGGTCCCTACCTGCTGACCCAGTTCATCGGCAATATCAACAACTTCAACGTAATCTATCTGCTGACCAACGGCCGCCCGGCAAGTCCGAATCTTGTAACCAGCGGCGGCAGTGCCACAACTACGGATCTTCTGATCACCTGGCTGTTCAACATTACCACCGGCGCCAGCAGCAACTATAAGCTGGCCGCCGTGATTGCCATCATGATCTTCGTTGTTGTCGCGGTTCTTTCCCTGATCGTCTACAACGTGATCCCGTCTACCAGAAATGAGGAGGATTATTCGTAATGAGCAGGAATCGATCTCACATGGGAATCCGGACGAAAAGTACCGTTTCCAATACTGTGCTCTATGTGATCCTTGTCCTCATGTCCATTATCTGGCTAACGCCCTTTGTGTGCATCTTGCTGGAGTCCTTCCGGACTGAATCCACCGGACGTGTGGGCTACATCATCCCCAAGCAGTGGGGCTTTGATAACTACATCAATCTGTGGACCAAAACGAGCTTCCCCATTTGGTTCCGCAATACGCTGATCACCGCCCTGGCTACGGCGGTGCTGCAAACCCTTATGGTGCTGAGCGTCAGCTATGTTCTCTCCCGGCTTCGCTTCAAGGGCAGAAAGCTGCTGATGAACACCTGCCTGGTTCTGGGCATGTTCCCGGGCTTCGTCACCATGATCGTGCTGTATAAGGTCCTCAGCGGCATGGGGCTGACGGGAGCCAACTCCGTGCCGGGACTGATTCTCGTCTACTGCGCCAGCTCCGGCATGGGATACTATGTGTCCAAGGGCTTCTTCGACACCATCCCCAAGAGCTTGGACGAAGCGGCTCGGGTGGACGGCGCTTCCCGCTTTCAGGTGTTCTACAAGGTGATCATGCCTCTGTCCAAGCCCATTGTCATTTATACCGTTCTCACTGCGTTCATGGCTCCGTGGGGCGACTTCATGTTTGCCAAGTATATCTCCCACAATACGGAGGTGGGCATGAATGTGGCGGTGGGTCTGCAATACTGGATCTCCTCGAAGACCCTGATTGCCACCAACTATACCATGTTCTGCGCGGGCGGCGTGGTGGTGGCACTTCCCGTCACCATCCTGTTCATGCTCCTGCAGAGGTACTATGTGGAAGGCGTCACCGGCGGCGCCGTGAAAGGATAAGGAGAGAGGAAAGCTATGGCATCTGTAAAATTAACCAACGTCAAGAAGGTCTACGACAAGAAGGTCGTGGCCGTTCACGATTTCAACCTGGACATCAAGGATAAGGAATTTGTGGTCTTCGTCGGCCCCTCCGGCTGCGGCAAATCCACGACCCTGCGGATGATCGCGGGTCTGGAGGAAATCTCCGAGGGTACCGTGGAGATCGACGGCGTGGTGGTCAACGACCTCCAGCCCAAGGATCGGGACATCGCCATGGTGTTCCAGAACTACGCCCTGTACCCCCACCTGACGGTGTTTGAGAACATGGCCTTCAGCCTTCGTTTGAAGAAGGTTCCCAACGATGAGGTGTTCAGGCGCGTCACGGAAGCGGCGAAGGTGCTGGGCATTACCGAGTATCTGACCCGGAAGCCCCGGGCGCTGTCCGGCGGCCAGCGGCAGCGTGTGGCCATCGGTCGTGCCATGGTTCGGGATTCCAAGGTGTTTCTGATGGATGAGCCGCTGTCCAACCTGGACGCCAAGCTCCGCAATCAGATGCGTGCCGAAATCATTCTCCTGCGGAAAAAGATCGACACGACCTTTATCTATGTAACCCATGACCAGACCGAGGCCATGACACTCGGCGACCGGATCGTCATCATGAAGGACGGCTTCATCCAGCAGGTCGGCACTCCCACGGAGGTATTTGAGCATCCCGTGAATCTGTTCGTGGCGGGCTTCATCGGTGCGCCCCAGATGAACACCTTCCGCACGGAGCTGGTGCGGGAGAACGGCAAGTACTATGTGACGCCTCTCGGAAGCCGGATCGAGGTGGACGGTGAGACCGGTGAAAATCTGGCGGCGAAAGCCGTGGACGGCCGCGGTGTGGTTCTGGGCGTCCGTCCGGAGCACATCACCCTGTCCCAGCCGGGACCCCATGCGATTCCCTGTACCATTATCGTAAATGAAATGATGGGCAGCGAGCTGCACATTCACGCGGAGACGGAGGACGGCGCCCAGCTGGTGGTTCGGGTACCCACCCTCGGCCTGCGCAGACAGGAACGGGCGGAGCTGGTCAATGGTGCAAAGATCCATGTGAGCTTCCCCGGCGAAGTCATGCACCTGTTCGATCCCGAAACCGAGCGGAATCTGATCTACGGATAAGGCTTCACGGGTAAGCACCGCACCCAAAAACTGCGCAAAAGCCGGTGCATGGAAGGGTTTGTGCATCATTTTCCAGCCCCCGCAGGGGCTGGGAAATGGCACGTTATCCATTTTGCTATGCGTTTGCATACCAAGAAGCCCCGCGAGCGCGGGAAAAGAATACATGTTTAATCTCCCCCGGCTGTGCCGATTTTTTCGGTACAGCCGGGGGAGATTTACGGTGACGATGGCTTTGGATGGCGGTCAGGGAGCGGCGGAGCCGAGGATCAGGGAGGTCTGGGGGGCAAGGCTCAGGACGGTGCCTTCCAGAGACGCTTCGCCCATGCCGATAACCTCCAGAATGGAGCGGCAGGGAATGTCCGTATCCGCAAGATCTACCGTAAAGGGAATGTCCGTGCTGATGTTGTGAAGAATACACAGGGTGCTTCCCTCGTATTCCACGAGAAAGCCGCCGCACTTGGCGCTGCCAAGATTCACCTGTGTATAGGTGCCCCGGGGAATCGCCGGGTAGCGGTTTCTTATAGAGATCAGGCGGCAGTAGTAGCGCAGCAGGCTCCCCTCCTGTGCCAGCTGAGACTCTACGGTTCCGTTGGTCTGCTTGGAAGAGGGATAGGTACTGCCCTCCGGATCCTGAGGACTGCTGTCGTCTCCCCAGAGCATGGCAAGCCGCCGGTTGGCATCGGTATTGGCGGGGCCTCGGACGCCCTTCATGCCGATCTCCTCCCCGTAGTACAGGAACGGTGAGCCGCCGCACAGCAGATAGAGATTGGCGGCCATCTGGGGAAAGTGGTTCGCCAGCATCAGATACCCGGCGGAGCGATCCATGTCGTGGTTGGAAAGGAAGCAGACCATCATGCCGCCGGGGTTCGCCTGAGAAATCTTGTCCTGAAAAGCGCACATGTAGCCCGTGAACCGGTTGATGTCCTGATCCTTGGCAGCGGAGGCAATGACGCCCTCGGCCTGGGCGGCGGAGAAATTGAAGCAGTTCATGGCCGGATAGTAGGCAAGGATCTCTGCCTCGCCGGACCAGCACTCGCCCACAAGATAGACCTCCGGCTTCACGGCTCGGAGCTGATCGGTGTACCACTTCCAGAACGACGCGCTGCGGCCGGTTTCTCCATAGTAAAGATACTTGACGGCGTCAAAGCGGAATCCGTCCACGCCCAGCTCCAGATAGTACTTTGCCACGTTCAGCATTTCCTCCCGGACGGCGGGATTGTCATAGTTCAGCTCCGGCATGTCCGGGGAGAAGTTGCACTCGTAATATTCGTCCGCCGTTCCGGGAATCTTTTCGCAGGTGATCCCGGCCGGAAGTGTCTCGCCGGTGTACCAGCTGTAGTAATCGTAGTAGGGATCGTCGGGATTGGCGTCGGCGTGGGACTGGCAGAAGGACTGAAACCATTCGTGGTTCCGGGCAGTGTGGTTGATGACAAGATCGAGAATCACCTTCACGTTCCGGGCATGGCAGGCGTCGAGAAGCGCCCGGAGATCGTCCTCGGTGCCGAAGTCCGAGTCGATCCGGTAGTAATCCGTTGCGTCGTATTTGTGATAGGAGGGGCTGGCGAAAATCGGTGTCAGCCACAGCCCCTGTACCCCGAGACTGGTATCCGACAGGAGATTCCCGTCGTTCAGATAGTCCAGGTGCCGGAGAATTCCGTTCAGGTCTCCCGTTCCATCCCCGTCGGAGTCGGCAAAGGAGCCGACAAAAATCTCATAGAACACCCGGTAGTTGTCGTCCGTTTTGTCGGCCTCCGTGGGTACGGTCTCCGCCGGAGAGGCCGTGCCGCATCCTGCCAGCACCAAGGCCAGCAGAAGCGCCGCGGCGCGAAGAAAGAATTTTTTCATATGTGCTCCCGCCTTTGAAAAGCATTTCATCAGAAAATCGTATCAGACTTCAGCATTGCGTCGGGTATGGGTCTCAGTGGGTTCCCGTCCGGAGGAGGGAGAATACCTTCAGGGATTCCAGCGCGCGCCCCGTGCTGTCAAAAAACGCCTGATTGTCTACGGCGCTGCCGCCGTAGTATTTGCCCGCGTCCTCCGGGTCGTAGGAGGCGGCGTAGGAGCTGGCCCAGCCGGAGCCGTACTGCTCCCATTTCCGGCTGTTTTCCGCCCGGCTGCCGCCTCCGGCGCTGATCCATGCGCCCTCCCAGTAGAAGACACCGATGCCGTTTGTCGTGTCCTCCGCCATTGTACGGACAACGTCCGCCACGGCATCGGCCTGTCCCTGTACGGTAAGGGGATAGGGTTTGGCATAGTTGCCGCCCTCGCCGATGGTATTGCCGAAGAAATCCGTATCCTCCGGGGTGTAGGCGTAGGAGGTTTCCGCTACCATGACCTGCTTGCCGTAGGCTTCGGCAACTTGAGAGAGCACGGCGGCGAGATTCTCCGGCGTCCCATGCCAGTAAGGGTAGTAGGAGGTGGCGAATACATCGTAGTCCAGTCGGAAATCGTCCAGCGTTTTCGCGTAGAAACCCATGGCGTCGGCGTTCTCCGGATTCGTGAAGTGAACGGCCACCAGCGCCTCCGGGAAAATTGCCCGGACGGCTCGGGAGCCGGCCTCCATCAGCTGGCAGATGTTCCCCCAGGTGGTTTCCCCGCAGAGACTGCCGTTGGTCTCATTGCCCAGCTGCACCATGCCTACGTCCACCTTGGCGTCCTTCAGCTGCTGAAGGCAGTCCGTGGTGTAGCGGTTCAGGGCATCGGCCTTTTCGTCGATTTCCATACCGACCCACGCTTTGGGAACCATCTGCTTACCGGGATCGGCCCAGAAATCGGAATAGTGAAAATCGACCAGAAGCTTCATGCCGTACCGGGTGGCTCGCTTGCCGATGGCGAGGGCGGTGCCGATGTCGCAGTTTCCGCCGCCGTAGCCCCGGCCGGAGCCGTCGTAGGGATCCACCCACACCCGAACCCGGATGTAGTTGATCCCGTTTTCGGAAAGGATCTCAAAAACGTCCTTCTCCCTACCGTCAAAGTCATAGTACCGGACGCCGCCCGCCTCCAGCGACGGCACGATGGAGGCGTCCATGCCCAGAATAAAAGCTTCGGTCATGCCCTCAATCCTCGGAACATACAGCGTGTCCGAAGTGACGACCCGCTTCTCTCCGCCGCATCCGGCCAGGCACCCGGCCAGCAGGCAGACGGTCAGCCATGCAAACACCCTTTTCACGGTTCCTACCTCCGTCTCTTGCCGGATTGTGCGTTTATTTTTCGGATTGGACGGCGTCTTCCTGTTCGGGGTTCCGGAATACTTCCACCCGTTCCAGCCGAATCGTCACACGGGTCTGTCCGCCGATGGTGCAGGTAAACAGCGTCAGATCCCAGTCCCCTGCTTCCATTCCCTCCGCGTCCATGGGGTTCAGCGTCTCCCGCTCCACCACCTGGAAGGTCACCACATGCTCATCCATATCCGTAAACAGAACGATGTCCCCGGGTTGGAGCTCCTTCAGCTTTCCGAAATGGGACGCATAGTTGTGGGCGCAGATGATCAGGTTGTCCTGATACAAGGAGCCTGAATACCGGCAGGGGGCAACCTTCAATGCGGGATAGTCCCACTGGCTGATCACCGGCAGCTCCAGCTCCAGCGACGGAATGCTCAGCACGCCGATGTAGTCCCGGCCGTTGATGGTCTTCACTGGCATCTCCCGCTGGACATCCGGCAGGGATTCCGGAAGGGTCGTGGGTTCGGCTTCGTCATCGCCCGCTTCCGTGGGGAGCTCATCGCACAGCTGGGCAATGACCTGCCGGGCGGAGTCCCGGGCTTCGCGGGACTCCCGTTCATTGTAAGCCGAAAGGAACAGGGCCGCCGCAATCAGCAGCAGCCCCGCATTGATCCAGACGGTTCCCCGGTTAGCCTTCATCCCTGGCCTCCCGGCGGCGGAACAGACCCACGGCGATGCAGCCAAGCCCCGCACAGGCCAGCACCGGCACCGGCCACCACAGCTGCCCGGTCTGGGGAAGCTTTTTCCCGCCGCCGGAAGAGGGAGGCGCGGTGGGCTTGACCTCCCGTTCCAGATCGGTCTTGGGCTGGCTGGTCACGTCGTATTGGTATTCATCAGCGTAGAGGTAAGGCACGCTCACCAGGAAGGGAGCGGTTTTCCCGTAGCCGGAGGCGGCGGTTTTCTGCACCACCAGATACAGGCCGAAGGTCAGGTCGGAAAAGGTCGCGTTACCGTCCTTATCGACGGTCACGGGATCGGAGGTGACGGGAGTCAGCTTCTCTTCCAGCGCCGCCAGCCGCCCCGCCAGATCCGGGGACTCGATGTCGCCGAATTCGGGAATGTCCGCCTGAATTTCTTCCACGGGGACAAAGCTGTAGTTGCCGTCGTCCTCCGCCACGTCGCCCACCTTGTACAGGGCAAGCGTGCCGCCGCGGACGGCTTTTCCCTTGTAGGTCATGGAGACGGTGATGCTGCAATGGCCGTTCCGGCTCTCATCCGGAACCGCGTGGGCGGCGGCGGACAGGGGCAGAGCAAGCAGGAAAAGCAGCGCCAGCAGGCCGGAAATAACATGCTTTCTCATGAAAAAACCTCCTATTTCTTTCTGCGCCTGGGCAGCAGCAGAAGGATCAACAGAATCAGCAGCATGGGGATCGCCACGACGGGCGCCACCAGCATCGGCTCTAACTGGACGGCGTCGGCGGTGACCCGCACGGTTTTGACTTCCTCGATATTGTCGATGCGGTGTCCGCGAACCAGCAGCCGGTGGGTATTGATGCCGTAGGGGGTGCAGGTCACCAGGGTGCAGTAGTCCTCCCCCTCCGCGATTTCCAGCGCGGCGGTATCCTGCGGCTCCACAATGAGGATTTGATCCACCTCATAGGTCAGGATCTCATCCAGCACCCGCAGGAGGAAGGTATCCCCCTCCCGGAGCTTGTCCAGGTTGGTGAACAGCTTGGCGCTGGGCAGACCCCGGTGACCGGAGAGGACGCAGTGGGTACTCTCCCCGCCTACCGGCAGGCTGGTCCATTCCAGATGGCCGACGGCCACCTGTAGGACGGGATCCTCCGTGCCGTGGTAGATGGGCAGGCTCACGTCAATTTCGGGAATCTCGATATAGCCCATGACCCCCTGACCGGATATGTCCAGCAGGCTTTCGTATTCAGCCTTCTGCTCCTGGGAGAGGAGGAAGCTGTTGCTGCGACTACACAGGTTCCGGTTATACTGCCGGGCGGCGTCCCAGATGGCGTCATAGCTGGCGTTGTCGAGAGCGGCCACGTTTTCGGCGTAGGTGGCGATGGCGCGGGTCTGGTGGAAGGAGTTCCAGTAGTCACTGACGGTGGGGTACAGCAGCAGGGACAGCCCTATAAGCAATATGAAAAGTAAAACAATGGTTGACAGATGTTTTCGCATACAGGGTTCTCCTTGTGGCTGTGTGCCGGGGAGGGGCGCTCCCCGGCACAGGACTTAGGTATAGAAAGCGGAATTACAGAGTGTGTATCCTCAGGAATCAGCGATTGGCATCGCTCATGCGCTTCTTGGTGACCAGCAGGACGACCGCGCCCAGCACCAGGACAGCGCCCAGTACATAGAAGACGGTGGTGCCCATGCCGCCGGTGGAGGGCAGCTCGGTGCCAGCCTTGTTGACAACAACAGCGGCGGTTGCGGCGATGTTATCAATATCGACCTTAACCTCAATTTCTTTAGCGCTCACATCAACGACATTGCCGTCTTTGTCCAGATACACGGTGGTATGCGTGGAGGTGCTACTGGTCTTGACAGCTTCGACAGTGACAGGGGCAGTCAGCTTGTTATAGCCGGCAGGAGCTGTGACCTCCGTAATTTCATAGCTACCGGATTTAACACCCTTCACAACGATCACGCCGCTGTCAGGTGTGGTAATCTGGTTCGTAAGACCTTCGCCAGCGGTGGTACCGGCATAGATGTAAGCGCCGTCGGTGGCGTCAGCAGTAGACTTCACATAGAACGGGAACTCGAACACAGCGCCGGGCAGAGCTACGCCCTTATTGTTGACCTTCTTCAACGCAATGGCATAGGTGTAGATGGTTTCCTTTTGTTCCAGCTTGTTGGTTTCAGGCTGATCACTATCCTTAGTAGTCCATGTTACAGTGACATTGTTGGTGTTGCCATTGCCATCAATGGCGGCTTTTTCAGTTACAACAGCGGTGTAGGTGATGGTGACGGTAGCGCCATTGTTATACAGGAACTTTTTATTGGTCTCGTCATACCACTTAATGACGATCTTCTTATTATTATCAAACTGGGGAGTGACTCCAGTCTGGTCTTTGATGATATCGTTGTCTACACTGATGCTGGTGACAGTCACATTAGACAGGAACTCGGGCAGGGTATCCTCGATGGTATAGGAAACGATTTCCTTTGCATCCTTACCAGCGCCGTAATAATTCGAGGTCTTGAAACTAACGGTATAGGTGACCGTGTCGCCAATGGAGAAACTTTTATCAGTGGCAATACCAGTGGCCGTTTTTTTCAAATCACTAGGTGTAGAGCTATTCTTGTCAACAATGGTAACCTCTGGCATTGTTGAATCAACGCTGATAACCTGTTGACCCTGAGTAGTGGTCACAACATAATAGCCATAATCCAGTCCTTTAAAGTTCAGGGCTGAGCCGTCACTTTGAGCTTCTGCAGTTGCTGTTGCATTTTCCGCCCAAGCCTTCAGGGCAGCTTCCAACCCCGCACTCATTTTGTCCCCATCTTTGGCCGCATCAGTAGCGCTGATATAGCCATTAGTATCCTTAACGAAATAAGTATTCAGGCCATCGGGAATATCGCCGGTGTAAGCGATACTGGTGTGGTCCGCGCTCACGGTCGCGTTAAACAGCTTGTAGATGGCGTAGGTTTCGCCCTTTGCGGCGTTGGAAATGGTAATGGAGCCTTCGCCATCCGCAACCGTTACATCTTTGGCAAAGGCTGTGACGGCCAGGGCGAAGACCATGACCAGGGCCAGCAGGAGACTGGCGAGTTTTCTTGCGTGTTTCATTTTTTGTGCTCCTTCTTTCATCGTAATTTCGAATTGGAATGGTGGCTTTCCGCGTGTCAGGAAGATGCCTCATCCTCCTTTCGACGCTTGCAATGGCTATACAACAGGGTCGCCGCGCCGAAGATCAGCGCCAGGCCGCCTGCGGTATAAGAGGTTGTTCCGGCTCCGCCGGTGTCGGGAAGCTCGTAGCCCCAAAGGGTGTCCTGAATGGGAAGCTGCAACACCTTGGAGTCGGTGCCGGTGGTAACGGTCAAAGTCGTTCCGGTGTCGCTGCTTTTCGTCAGGGTTCCATTCTCACCCTCTGTAGCGGGATAAAGCATTGCCGTGCTTTCCCCGACCTCCAGAATCCAGGGTCCTGCCGTCATGTAATTTGACGGCGCCTTTGTCTCACGGAGATAGTAGATGGTATTGCGCTGGATGCCGGTAAAGGTCGCAATGCCTTTTTCATCGGTGGTGCCGGTCAAAGGATCCTCCGTGTTCTCCGTCCCCGCTTTCGTCAGGGTGAACTCTGCGCCTCCCAGCAGCTTCTCAGTGTTCACGCTGTCCGTCTTCTTGATCTGCAAATCCAACCGGGTCGTCATGGTGTTGGTAAAGGCGTAATCAGGGATGGTCAGGGTGTAAGACCCGTCCGCATTGGCCCCCCGACTAGCGTCCCCAGTCCCCGTAGAGTCGGGCTTGGCGGTGTTTTCCTTTTCGAATTCATAGTCGAACCACACCTCTTTGCCCGGTGCATAGGGGATGCCCTTCAAATCATGGGTCTTATTCTTTCCGAAATCTCCACCATTTGTTCCATCGTTAAAAACATAATTGAAATTGCCTGTTTTGGTAACATTATTTAGCACTGCAACATAATAACCGTCCGAACCCAGTGTCATTTCTTTTCCCGGCCAAGCGCCTGTCGGATTATTTCCAGCATCACCCCATACATGCATGTACACTTTAGGCCAGTTTTGTGTGTTCTTAAAGTGAACCGTGAATGTATCTGCCTGGGAATCTCCCTCGGAGCCAGAGCCGGAGGAACCGCCGCTTTCCTTATCGTTAAACTTGACGGAGGACACATTGTAGCTTTTGAACGTCACGCCCAAAAGGGAAACGATTTTCTCCTCAATTGTCACCTGGATTGTATGTACGCTCGTATCGTAGGTGATACCGGATTGGCCGCCGTTGACCTCGATGAGCGTGTAGGTATGGGTTCCGGCCTGGGTATACTGCACGTTGGGCGAAATCGTAAATTGACCGGTAACAGGGTCAGACTCCGCCGTTCCAACAACCTCGTTATTACTGTTTTTCAGCTGGAATGTGAAGTTCCGTCCGCTGGTCTGCGCTACGCCGTCCTTGAGCAGAGCCTTGGTACCGGTAATGTCCAGCTCCGGCGTGGCTGTCACAATTGTCTCTTTCTTGCCAAGGATCAGGCCGCCGTTGGTCATGATGCCGCCGCCGTGGATGTTGGAACGGTTGCCGGTGATAATCACTCTGGCAGCATTCTTCGCCGCGGCAATGGCCTCCGGATCAGGGGCTGCGGCAAGGCCAAAGAGGTAATTGGCTGTGGCATAGCCGGTTTTGCTGATTGTGATGTATGTTCCGTCACTGGAACCAGTCCAGTTCGCCGCGCCGCCGCCCAGCATCTGACCAGTAACCAGAGAAATCGGGGCGTTGCCACCTTTGCGCACGCAGAAATAGTCCTGGTGTCCGTTGAGGCGAAAGGTGTCGTTGACTTTGGCGACCGTTGAATCATCATTCTTGCCGTTTCCTCCGTCGGACATATTCACCCCACTATCGGAATTTTCGTAAATCGCCGCGCCTTCGGTATGCGTGATCAACGTCTCGCCGGTGGGGCAGGCCGCCACGCCGCCTCCATAACCGCCCGCAGTGTTGGCCGTGATCAGAGCATTGGTAATGTTCAGGTTGCCTTTATCCTGCACGAAAATACCGCCGCCGCCCCAGTCATCGGGGGTAAGCGTTTTGTTATTGGTAATATATACTGTTCCCTCTGCTTGAATCACGCCGGTGGTGCCGCCGGCGATACGAAGACCGCCGCCCTCGCCCAGTTCGGCGCAGTTGCTGGCAATGGTTCCGCCGCTCATGGTAAATTTGACACCACCACTCCAGAAGCCCGCGTAAATGCCGCCCCCTGCCAGACCGGAATAGTTGCCGGTCACATAGCCGCCGGTCATATTCATGGTGGCATTGTTCGCCAGAGCAATACCGCCGCCACCGTGCTCGTTGTTCGTATCATTCTGGCAGCAATTGCATTTATTTTTGTAGTTGTTTGTCACATAGCCCCCGGACAGGTTCAGCGTTCCGCTGTTGAGGAAGATTCCGCCGCCGCTGTTATGGCCGTCGTTGACCCAGTTGCCCGCCACCGCGCCGCCGGAGATGCTCAGCGTTCCGCTGTCAACGTAGATGCCGCCACCTGCGTTGCCGCGATTGGCTGCAACGACACCGTCGGAAATCGTCACCGTTCCGTTGTTGTTGACGTAAATACCGCCGCCGGTCTCGTTGTCTCTGCCGCCGCCCACAATATAGCCGCCGGACATGGTCAGCGTTCCGCCCTCCACGCAGACAATATGTTTGCCGCCGGTGTTTTGGAGCACACCGCCCTGAATCTCCAATGTACCGCCACTATAGACCCGGATTGCCTGGTCGGAAGTCTCCCCACACAGAATCTTTCCTGCGCGGGTGAGGGGGACTTCATGCTTTTTCAGTGTTTCCGTGGTACCGGTGCCGGTGGCATTGGCCGCGGATTCTGTGATGTAATACGTCAGGGTATCCCCATCCAGGGTCGCCTTATTGCCGTAAAGGCTATCGCCGCCCGTGGTCACAGTCTCCTGAGGTGCTTTCGTGTCCACAATGGTGAGCTTCGCGTCGCTTTGCACTTCGAAAAACTGATTGGCCTTGCTGATGGTCAGGGTCTGCCCGTTCAAGTCAATGATGGTGTCCTTTGAGATGGTCACTCTGCTAATGTTATCTTCCGTCCAGACATCACCGGTCAGCTGAAATTCGCCGCCGCCTTTGAAAGCATCTTCCCCAATATAGCCGGATAAACCCGTAGCATTCTCAAACCGCAACTCAAACATAGAGAAATGGTCCGTAGCCACAGCCACGTCGCCGGTTTCGGTTTTCTCCGCTTCCATGTCCGTGGCGGTCTGGGCATTCGTATCAATGTGGTAGACCTTGGGGTAAAGCCCCTCCGTGTCAATGCCGCTGAAGGTCACGGTCACGGAGCCGGTTGGCTCGATCTCATCCTCTCCGTGCCACAGGGTGATGTCCAGCAGGTAGCTCCGCTCCGGCTCGGCCTGTTCTTCTCCCAAAATCTGATCGCGAATCGCCTGACGCTCCCCGTCCGTCACCTCGGTCACCGTTACCGTGATTTCCCTTGCCGGATAGGGCAGGGAGGCACTCTCGCCGGTGATGGTCACGGTGATGCCGGTTTCGGTCTGCGCCGTCAGGGTGAATTCCTTCGGCCCCTCCGGCAGGTTGATATAGCCCAGAATCCCGGGGTCGTCCGCCCCATAGGTCAGCAGACGCACCGCGTCCTCCGCGTCGCCTTCCATGGCGGCGAAGCCGGAATCCGTGATCTGCGCCACCAGACCCGCCCGGTCGGCCGTGCCGTCCCCGTCCCGGTCAAAGAGCACCAGATCTCCAACCGCCGGGGTGTGGGACTGTGCCGGTTCAAAGGCGTCCGCCCAGGCCGTGACCCAGCCGCCGCAGTCTCTGTCGACGCCCTCCACCCCGGCGTAATGCAGGCAGAAGGTCAGGAACATGACGTTCCATTCGCCGTAAGGCTCCCCGCACCACGCGCCATAGCGGGTGTAGCCCTTAACCGTTTCGCCGTCCTCCGCGACAAGGTAGTTTTTCGTACTCTCGGTATAGCCCAGCTGGGTTTCGGCGATGGCAAGGGTATCCTGCCGCCAATTCCCGGTCAGCGTCACCCCCGCGAAGGTCTGCTCCCATAGCTCCGCCGTCTCCACGTCCGCGCCGGGGTCCGCGTAACAGGCAAGACTGTGGGTGTGTTCCTCCGTCCCGCAGACCAACTGTCCGTTTTCATCCCGACAGGTTTCCCCGTGGGTATGGGCGTCCTTGCCGCAGAATACCGTCTCTTCCGGCTTGCAAGCCTCGCTGTGGGTGTGTTCTTCCTGTCCGCAGACCAGCTTCCAGGTGCCGTAGCACCGGGCGGTATGCACGTGCGCCGTATCGGTGCAGGTCAGCGTCCCGGTGTCCACCGGCTCCGCCACCGTCTCAAAGCAGGCGTCGGAGTGCTGGTGCTCCAGAATCTGGGTCTGTCCGCATATCAGATTGCCGTCAGCGTCAAAGCAGTCGGGCGTGTGACGGTGGAGGACGATCTCCGGTTTCGTGCAGACCAGCACCGGCTGAGCATCTTCCGCCGAATCCGTGGGCAGGTCGCAGCTCAGAACCTGCTCCCATTCATAGCAGGCATCGGTATGACTATGGTCACTGTCGATGCCGCAGGTCGGTTCCCGGGACGTCTCATAGCAGCTCTCGTCATGCTGGTGTTCCTCGGATTCTTCCAGGCCGCAGGCAGGTACGGCGGTCTCGGTGTAGCAGGCATCCGTATGGACATGCTCCCCGCAGACCAGATCGCCCCGCACCGACGTATAGCAGCCCTCCGCGTGGGTATGTTCTTCCGGCAGGGCATAGCAGTCGGCAGTGTGCCGGTGTGCCTCAATCTCGGGAAGCGGACACCAGAGGCTTCCCTTTTCGTCATAGCAGCGGGAATCATGGCTGTGAACCACAAAATCGGCATACCCGCACGTCGGATTTCCGTCGGCATCATAGCAGTCCGCCGTGTGCTGGTGAATTTCCAGCGTCTCCGCGCTGCACACGGGAACCCTTTTCTCAACCGACGTCACCTGCGCATAGCAGGCGTCCGTGTGGGTGTGCTCCGGGATGTCACATTGCTTTTCCAGTGTGATCGCCGGCAGAATCAGCGCATAGGTGGTACAGAATACCACCACACCGGCAAGCACGGTCACTACCCGATGCCGGAGGCGCTTCCTTTTATGCACCTTCGTGTATTTTTCCGCATCCCGCAGAACATCATACTTCATATATCCCTTCACCATCCTTCCTATCTCAACGCGCCGAAGTCCGGCAGAGGCCAGACCCGGAATACGATCCTTCCGACGATTTGCTCATCGGAAATGCAGCCGACCGCGGTACTGCGGGAATCCACCGAGGTGGAACGGTGATCGCCCACACAGAAGTAACGGTTATCCGGCACCTGATAAGGCAGCGCAATGTCACATTCTCCAAGCGCTTTTTCCGTCAGGTACGGTTCCTCCAGCAGCCTTCCGTCCACGGATACATTTCCGTTTTCGTCAATATCCACCCATTGGCCGGGACCGGCAATGCAGCGCTTCACCAGAATCTTGTTTCCCAGGTAGAACGCCACCAGGTCGCCGGGTTCAAAGCCCGAGCCCTTGACGGAGAGGACAATGTCCCCCTCATTCAGCGTGGGCGTCATGGAAGACCCGTAGATCTGCAGCACGGGCATCCAGATGGTAGCCACCAGCACGGCTACAGCCGCAACAACCACAAGCGTATAGACGGTGCTGCGAAGAACGCGTTTATACCGCCGTTTGTATTTTTCTCTGCCAAGCTCCGCCTCCAGCTGTTCCAGAGTCGGGGGCTCGGGAGATTTCCACGATTTCGACTTCATAACTCTCCGCTTCCCTTTTCCGACATAAGACGCACGTTTTCCAGATATTGCTGCGCGGCTTTGTCCGCGGCCTCAAATACACGGTTCAGCTGCAGCGCCGCCTCCGCAAGGGAACCGGCTTTTTCAACCGCTATTCTGCGATCCCGGAGCTGCGCCTCCGCACGCTCCAGCTTGATTTTCAATTGACGGTTTTCTTCCGTCTGCGCAATCAGCATTTCCAGCAGCTCGCTCCGGCTTAACCGTCTCAGTTCCTTATCCGTCATCCGACTTCCCTCCAATCCGCGCTTACGGCTGAAAGCAGAAAAAAGCAGCGGTCATTTTCCTGCCCATCCTTCCCACAATGTAGCTAAAAGACCTGATTCCCGGTGAAATACGGGAATTGGAATCGTTTCCAACCTCTTAATACAAGAGATATCACGTTTAACACGTAAATGCAACCATTGGTCGTCGAATCTTGTGTGTCAGAATTAACGAATTTTCAGCTTTATTTTTGTTCATTATTTCCCACCTCCGGAAATAAGACGAAGCATTCCCGCCATCCGTGCGCTTTTGCGCAGGAGATTTTGGAGGACGTATCGGAAATGCCCGGATTTAGAGAAGAGAAAAGGCTCACCCGCAGTGTCAGCTACTGAAAACTGTGAAAGGGAAAGCCAAGAATGAGCAGTTTTACCAAAGCAGTGATATCTTTTAAAACTAGTATAGTGCATTTTACCGAATTTGTCAATGCTCTGGAACAAGCAATATTCCCCACCCTTTCACACAAGGCGCCTCAATTTCTCTGTAATTTGACAGTATCTTCTTCGCGAGAGGATATGTCACAATCCGGAAGCTCGGTTCCTTTCAATAAGGAAAGGAATCCGTGTCCCCATTGCGGCGTTGCCCTAAGCGTGTCGGAGTTCTGCAAGCTATGTACAATAAATAAAGCAGCACGCCCTGCCAATCAAGGCAGGGCGTGCTGCTATTTTGGCAAGCTGCACCAATTAAGATATCAGCGGTTTTTCTAGTGTTTTCAATGGTTTCAGCTTTTTGGGGCAAGGTTTTTGGAGCTTGCTGCTTCATACTGCTGGTTGCTGCTGTGCAACCAAAAAAGATATTGTGGGATTTATGGAATTTTGTGCGGTCTGCACGATTCTGTCAGCGATCTGCACTTTGACGGCTTTCCTGTTTTGCGCGGTTCCGGTCATAAATCCGCTTGCTCTGCACAACGAGGGTGATTGGGGAAACGCCGTTCCACGAACCGCGCTTCGCTGCATAAAAATTTCGCTGATTTTTCTTGCTCTGTTTTTTCAGCGGTGTCACTTTCATCCTGAGAATCCATCCCTTCGCATCTACTTAGATACTTCAACTGCGCTTCCGTCTTTGCGGACTCTGAAAATTTCCGGCATAGGATTGGCATCCAGCAGTTCCGTCAGAGTGCGCGGGGTATAGCGCATATACTCCATCATGCAGCCCACATTGATCAGCCTGCTTGGAATGCCCATTGCCCACTGCTCTTTCTTCCACTTCTCAACGAGTTCCCACTCGCTGGTATTATGTACATGCCCGTACAGCATTGTCGCTCCGTGGTGCTGGTTTTTATAAAATAGCATCGGGTAATGACTCAGAATGACCAAGCGGTTTTCGTCATTGACTTCTGCGTACTGCGTAATGCTTTCCCAATAAAAGCGGAGCTTTCCTTTCACGCGGTCATGGTTGCCCTGAATCAGGTGCTTATGTCCCCGCAACCGCTCCATAATCTGAATACTGTTTTCTTCGTTTTTCCAGAACGCATCGCCCAGAATATAGATGGTATCGTCATCTGCAACTCGTTCATTCCAGTTTTGAATCAGCGTGTCATCCATCTGCGCGGTATCTGAAAACGGGCGATTATCAAAACGAAGTACATTCGTATGTCCAAAGTGCATATCTGCAATGTAATAAATCATATTTTCTATTTCCTTTGTCAGTTTCCTTTTTATTATACAGGGTAATCCGTTAAAATTTCACCTTGCGGAAAAATATTTATCTGTTTTCTCTGAGCGGTTGGTGGTATCAAAATGTGATACCAACCTCTCAGGGAAAACGCTCGCAAAAGTGTGCGCGCACCTCTTACTTTTCTGTATCTTGCAGACTGATTCTTTATAATGTTTCCTCGATCTCATATCCGCCGCCGAAGATGATCGTCAGCTTTCCATCATTATGTACCTTGATGCACTCGATCATCTGGCGCACGATGCTGTCGTCGTATTGTGTTTCATTCGCATTGCGCTTGGCGATGATGCTCTGAATTTCCTCCAGCCGCGCCTGCCGCGTGGCATCGCCGCGCACACTCTCCTGAATTGCGGCAATGCGGCGGTTAAGCTGCTCGATTTGATCGGAGATGCTTTTGAATTCATCCTCGCTGCTTTCTACGTCTTTCCCAGCCGCAACGGTTTCGTTGACCAGTTCCAGCATCCGTTTGTTCAGCGCATCGATGCGGCGCGTGAGTAGGTCAATTTCCTCCGAACCGCCATTTATGCCGATGGCTTCTCCGATGGTGGCTTTCATAAGCGTGAGGTAGGTGGACTCGTCCTCCGCGTGAAAGCGGTTCAGCGCCCGGACAACGGCCCCATGCAGGGCGGCTTCCTCCACTGTGACGGAATCCTTGCAGTATTTCTTTCCGTAATCCAATCGGCTGACGCAGCGCCAGACGATTTTCTTCTTTCCGCGGATATTCCATGTCACACGCTTGTAGCGGCTGCCACATTCGGCGCAGTGCAGCACCTCGCTCAGCGCGTATTTGGAGTATTTCCCGCTTTGGGTAATAGACGTCTTATCCGATTTTGGTCGGAGGGCCTTTCGCCGCGCCAGTTCTTCCTGTGTGCGGTGGAAAATGTCGCGGCTGATGATCGCCGGGTGGCTGTTCTCGACAAGGTACATCGGCGCTTCTCCGTGATTCGCTTTGCGTGTTTTGGAAATGCAGTCTACGGTCACGGTTTTCTGAAGAATGCTGTCACCGCAGTATTTTTCATTCCGCAGGATATTCATGATCATGTTCTTGCTGAAGCTGAGATTCTTTCCGGGGATCTCAATTTTTTCTGCTTGCAGTGTCTGGGCGATCACCTTGACCGGCTGACCGGCGAGGAACATCTCGTAGATCCGCTCCACGATGGCTGCTTCTTCCGGCACGATCTCCGGCTGCTTATCTTCGCCTTTTCGGTAGCCGAGGAAATTTTTGTATTGAAAGCTCACTTTCCCTTCTTCAAACTTCTTACGGTAGGTCCATGTGATATGCTTGCTGATGCTCTCAGACTCGGACTGCGCAAAGCCCGCGTAGATGACAAGGTATAATTCGCTCTCGTTTTTCAGCGTGTTAATGTTCTGTTCTTCAAAGAAGATGCCAATGCCCTGCGCTTTTAAGGATCGTACATATTCCAGACACTCCACCGTGTTTCTGGCGAATCGGGATACGGATTTCGTGATGATATAGTCAATTTTCCCGTTCTGGCAGTCGCGGATCATGCGCTGGAATTCCGGGCGTTTGTCCGCCCTTGTGCCGGAAATGCCTTCGTCGGCATAAAGGCCGGCAAACTCCCACTCTTTCCTGGCGGCGATCATTTCTGTATAAACGCGCATCTGGTTCTGATAGGATGTAAGCTGTTCTTCGGAATCTGTGGAGACGCGGCAGTAGGCCGCCACTCGCTTTTGGTGATATTTCTCCTTGTCTACAAGGATGGACTTCTTCGGTTCAATCAGGGTGACTGTCCGCTTTGGGATTTTCTGTACTTCCATTCGGTTTATCCTCGCTTTCATAAATCTCGGTCTGTGTCTTTGTATGCAGAATGACGCTGCCTCCTGCGGAAAGGGAGACGGCGTCAATCAGGCTGGAAAAGCAGGCGCTGTTGAACGCATCCTGTGGGTGCATCAAAGCGGCGCGTTTTCTGGCAATCTGCGCGGCGATCTGTGTTTTTGCATTGGTTTGCCGATAAAGCTGGCCTGCAATCTCGCGCAGCAGGTCTACGATCCGCTGCTCATCCGGCTGCTCCCGCAACATCTCATTTGCGATCTGCTGCTGCAGCTCCTGCACCGCAGGAGAATCTGTGCGCCGCACTATTTCATGTGGCAGCAGGAGATCGGCGTTTTCAATGATACGGTTCATAAGCAGCGTGACCTTTTGGAGCAGTTCACCATCGCTGATTCGCACCCGCAGGCCGCAGGCAGTGTTGCTGCACGTCCAGCTTTCCCGGACGGCCCGCTTGGAGTTGATGTGCCGGAGCATGGGCGCACCGCATTGTCCGCAGCGGACACGGTCGCGGAGCTGCCGGATTCCTTCACATTCTGTAACGGCCCGATTCCAGCGCCGTGCGCTTTTGGCTGCGACCGCTTCCTCGTAGACGGCGTCTTCGATGATCGTCTCGAATTCTTCATCGCCGGTGTACTTCGCATTCTCCAGTATCCGTGAAATCCGCGCCTTATCCCATACACAGGTCCGCTCTGTGTATGGGATGTTTTTCGCTGTGAGATCTTCCGCAATCTCCTTGAGCGATGCACCCTGGATGTATGCTTTGAAAATATTGCGGACAACATCGGCTTCCTGCTGCTCAATCACGGTTTGACCGTTGCGGATGGTGTAGCCAAACGGTAAATATCGAATCTTTTTCATACCCGTCCCTCTTAAATCTGTTCTGTTAATCTGAGTCCGCCAAGCAGCGTTACCGTCATTTCGTCATGGTGATTGATGCAAATGTCGGTAACGATCTCATGGAACAGCTTCTCGTCGAACACTTCCAGCGGCTGCTCCAGCTCGTCAATCAGCGATTTCAGCTTTCGGACATCTTCCAGCATGGTGAGGATCTTGGACTCAAAGCTGCTGTATCGCTCGGTTTTCAGTTTATCGAGCTGCTGGCGAATCTCCCTCGCCTGCGTGTGGTAAATATCTGTGGCGAGGTATCCCTTTGTGCGAAGCCGCTCCAGCGCGAGCAGCTTTGCGTTCAGTTCGGCAATGCTCTGACTGAGCAGACTGGCCGCTCTGTTGTTCCGCTTATAGGCTGCGGCGGCAAATTCCAACTTCTGAATTGTCTGGCCGAGGATATCTTCCTCGCAGAAGCGCAGCTTGTTGATCATGGTGATGATGCCATCATAAATGCGCGCTTCACTGTAATAGTGGGAGCCGCAGGCGGCTGTGTCTGCTGCGTGTCTGGAGCATACCCATTTAATTACGCCATTGGAAGTCTTGCGATGATAGAGAGCGCCGCACTCGGAACACCGAATGCGGCTTGTAAGAGGATATGTATTTGTGGTCTTGACGCTTTCCGTCTTTTTTCTTCGCGCTGCCAATAAACGCTGCACAGCCTCATAAACATCGGGCGCTAAAATTGCTTCGTGCGTATTTTCTGCATAAAATTGATCGTACTCCCCACAGTTGCGATGGCGTTTGAATGGGACAGTTGCCTCTCCATAAAACTTTTGATGAAGCGTATGACCGGCATAGCGTTCGTTGGAAAGCATATATGTAAGCCGGTTTGATTTCCAGTTTGCTTTATTGTCTTTGGTCGGAATTCCTTGAGCTGTCAATTCTCGCGCGATTTCAGTTGCAGACATGCCGTTCAGATACGCATCAAAAATCCATCGAACAATTTTTGCTTCCGGTTCGTAAACTACAAGTTTCTTATCAATCAAGCGGTATCCATACGGTACGTTGGTTGCAATGTATTCTCCACGTTCCATTCTCTTTACAATGGATAGCCTTTCGTTTTGTGAGATGGATTTGGATTCCTCCTGCGCAATGGCGGCGAACGTATTGAGCAGCATCTCATCGGCCATCGCCAGTGTGTTGACGCCATCTTCTTCAAATTGCACCCCAACGCCGAGCAGCTTTAATTTTCGCGTGTAGCTCAGCGCCTCTTTGACGTTGCGGGCAAATCGTGAGACTGATTTTGTAAGAATGAGGTCGATCTGGTGCAGCTCGCACATGCGGATCATCCGCTGAAATTCCGGACGGTTATCCGCTTTCATGCCGCTGAGACCCTCGTCGGCAAAAATGTCGACCAGCTCCCATTCCTGCTTCTCTGCAATGTATTTCGTATAAACACGTTCCTGCGTTGTAAAGGAATTTCGCTGATCTGCGGAGTTTGAGGACACGCGGCAATATGCCGCCACGCGCAGCTTGGGGATCTCCTGCTTCGTCGTTGGCGCAATCAGTTTTGCAACTGGCATTTTTCTCACCTCCCATGCCGTTTGTCAACGACAAGTATATCCGCGAAAAGGTTCAAGTCTACTGATATCTTTCAAGCGGTTCCGAATTCTACCAAACGCTGAAACGGCAGTGCGAATTCTTGTGGAAACCGTGCAAATTACAGTTTAATCCGTAAGGACAATGTCCGCGCCGGTCAGGTTCTGATAATATTTTTTTGCTCTGCGGTATTCTTTTTCCGTAATGTCTCCGCGCTGCCGCAGGGCGCGGAGTGTCATCAGGATTCGGAGAAAATTTGCGTTTTTGTTTTGGTGCTCAGATAGCATTTGTGTTTTCTTTCCTCCTGTGCGTCTGTTTTTGTACTTCGTCACACGCGCGCCAACGCGCGGTTTTTTATGCCTTTGGGGTGCAGCGTCCCCACCGGGACGCAGAAAAGCCGACACGCGGGCGCGTGTCGGCTGACGGCTTGTGACAAAGGTTTACCCCCGCAGGCTTGGCCTACGGGGGCTTGATTTTGGTTCAGGTTTCGTCCGCTTCCGGCTGTTCCTCCAGCTCGTCCTGGGGCGATGCTTCTGTAACCGGTTCGGCGGCTTCGGCTTCTTCCAGCGCGCGGGTGATGATGTCAACTAAGAAGTCCTTCTTCTTGATGCCGCGCTCCTTGAGGTAGCGGTCGAGGCGGTCAAAGAGCTCTGCGGGGATCTGTGCGGCTAAGGTTCTCATTTCTCCGGTCATGATTTTTCCATCCTTCCAGTCGTAATATTCTGTGATCATGGCTTCCACATACTCACCGAGGGTCATCCCGGCTTTTTCCTGCTCCTGCCGGACTCTGGTGTGAAGTCCAAGCGGCAGCATGGCACATAGGTTTTTTCTCGTTTCCATCGTATTCTCCTTTCGCTTTGGTACGCCAAGTATCGCAGGAAAAAGGAAAGAAAGCTATTCACCAGAGCCAACAAAGAATGCCGCACAAACGAAGCAAATTGGACTAATCCGTAAATAAATCCGGCCTTGCTGCAACAGCAAAGCCTTCGCGCCCGGTTACAACTACGCCGTTCTGCCCGCCGGAGCAGTGGATGACGAGGAGATTGCCTACGCTGTCATAGCCGCAGACGATTCCGACGTGGCTGTCATCCGCATAAAAGACGAGATCGCCGGGCAGTGCGTCTGACCATGCAATGTTGGTGCAATACCCATGCTGCGAGGCTGCGCCACCGCTGCGTCCGGGCGGGTATGCACCGTTCGTGGCGTTATAGAATGTCCAGTCTACGAAACCGGAGCAGTCCAGTCCGAACGGCAGCACCTTGCCGGTCGAACCGCTGCCCGGTGCAGTAACCGTCGTCGGCGTTCCCCAGCGGCTGTCCAAGCCAAGGACGAGGCTTTTGCCGCCCCAGAAATACGTCACCTTTCCGAGAAGCTGATACGCCGTCAGGACAATGGATTCTCGCAGCGGATCAAGATCATCCGGCAGTGTGCCTTGGATGTCCGAAATGTCGACGGGGCCGATGGGCGTACCGCCCGGCTGATAATCACCGATCAAGGACAGGAAAATGTCATCGTAGTCCGGCTTCAGCAATTCTTCGAGCATCTCCTGCTGCTGGGCAGTGAAGCTGTATTCATCTGCCATTTGCATGGCATCCTTGATCTGTGCGGAGATATGTAGCGTTGTGACCCGTTCGCCGTCTACAGTTCTGGTCGTCAGTTCGTATTCGAGTTTGTTGGCGTCGAAGAAAATTTCCCGCAGAAGCTGGAGTTTTTCTTCGTCCATTGTTATAACGTCCAAGCCGTGTTCCTCGTCGGTCGAGACCTTGACTGCGTACACAGCCAGCACATTCCGCCAGTTCTGCAGCATGGCCGCTTCCATGCCCTCCTGCATATCCAACTCGTCGTATGGATGATCCTCCATGATGCGGTAGATTTCATCGGTGAACTCGCCGTTCAGCGTCGCAACCGCGTCCGGGATTTTAATTTCCGTGCCGGTGTCCTCCCCGGCGAACAGGATTCCGAGCGGCGAAGCAAACAACATCCCTACAAGCAAGATCACCACGACAACGGAAACTGCCGCCGCGCCACCTGCGCCGATAGCTGCGACCAGCTTTTCTGCCGCTGCCACGATTGCCCGCAGGACCTTCTTTCCGGCTTCCTTTGCAGCTTTCGCCGCTTTGATTGCTGTATCCCGAAGCACCTGCCCTTTGCGGATGACAGTTGCGGCCTGCTTGGGAGCAGCCGCCGACGCTTTGCTGGGCAAGGCTTTTGCGGAAGGTGTGGTGGACTTGATTTTCGCTTTCGGGGCTGTTTTGATCTTCTGTTTTCTTACGAGAGTTGGTCGTGCCTGTTTCTGGACGCGTACAGGTTTTGCAGGGACAGCATTTCTGCTCGTTGGTATGGGGACTGTTTCATTCGCCAATGTAGGTTGACATAATTTCGGTTCGCCGTGAGCGGCTTTCATTCCAGTTTGCCGCACTGCCTGCTGTTGGTTTGCCTGCACGGGCGTTACCTGTGTCGGCTGCTGTGCCGCAATATATTTCCGCTTGCTCTTGATGTCCGGAAGCGGTGGCTGTGGAACTTCCGGCTTCGTGGGTTCTATATCGGCGGGCATGGAAGCTGTCTGCGGCTGCCGCGTTCGGATCTGAGGCAGAGCTGGCTGCTCCTGCTCCGCACTATGGGAAACGTGGAGTTTTTGCTGTTCACGAACAGTTTCCCGTGTACGAATGACAGGCGAAAAAGTTTCAGAATCTGCGGCTGCATTTCCGATACTGCTTGTTTCTTTCTTGACAAGACTCTGCTTTTTCCGTTTCTTTCGGATGTACTCTTTCGTTTTGATTTCAGGAAGCGCGAACTGTGTGGTATCCGTTTTTAGCGCAGCAGGAATTCTTCGCAGAGAAGAAAAGGGTGTTTTTTCTTTTGGCAAAGTCCGTACTGATGACGGTGCCGCTGGCGGTGTCGTCGGCGTTGTCGCAGGCACATCCGGTTCTGTGATTGCAGGAGATTGTCCAAGCGGTTGTTTCTTTGCCTGCGTCTGTATCTTTTCTGCCATTTGAACTGGACTGTAATCTTTCCACGTTTTCGGTTGACGATCAGCCGTTCTTGGCACGGTTTGTCTTGCTTTTGCAGCAGATTTTTCTTTGACCGAAGACCCCAGCTCGCGCACAGGCTGATTTACCTGTGAACAGGAAACAGCCTGTGGCTTTTCGTGAATCCTCGGAGTTGGATACTGAGACGGGGGCACCGGTGCTTTCGCATCCGGTGCATACTCCCGCATCTTGGGTTGCGGTGCATTTACAGGAAGAACCGGCTTCTCCCTGATCGGAGAAGCCGATTCGCGCACAGAACGACTTACCTGCGGCTGGCTCTGTGGCGGGTAGCTCGGTCGCGCAGACGCAGGCGGATATTCTTTCGGTGCCACAGTAGGCTGCTGGGGCTGTCGGGACTGCTCGTGTTGTGGATTGGATTCTGTCCTGGCTTCCCGCTGCGGTTCGGATTTTGTTTTCGGCAGCCTGTGGGCTGCCTTTTCTGCCAGATGGCGGACTTCCTGCACGGCATGGTCGGCGGTGTCTGTGATCTTGCCGCTCTCGTAGCGATCTTCCGGCTGCCCGTCCTGCGCCGCATCGCGCAGCTCCTGCCGAAGCTGCTGAAAGGATACATCTGCACCACGACGGAATGCTGTCTGCGGCGCGGATTTGAGCGTTTCGACGGCTCTCGCTTTCAGCGACGATTTTTCTTTGACCTCCCGCATTATGACACCTGCTCCACCCGTTCAGACATCTTCGTCGTCATCAGCTGGTACAGCCTGCCATTTTTCGGAAAATGATCCACGAAAGGCACGATGGTGCTGCCGCATTTGAGAAGCCCGTGTCCAAAGTCTACACCTGAAATATACGAAAGCTGATTATCCGAAATATTGAGCAGCCGCGCCAGCTCGATTCGGTCCGTACTCGCCTGATTGAGCATGAGCAAAAACTCGCTGTTCGCCAGCATCGTTCGGGCGGTATGGGATTGCAGCAGGTCGTCGACGTTCTGCGTCAGCCCCGTGCCGCAGGCACCGTATTTGCGCATCCGCTTCCAGAGCGTGAACAGGAAATTGGCGCTGTACTCGTGCTGAAACAGCAGGTAGATTTCGTCAATATATATGACGACCTTGCCATCCGGCGCGGGCTGCGCATGGTGTACCACCACCGGGAGATCGACCGCGACTTGTTTGAAAAATACCGCC
>ERZ827423.1081-NODE-1081-length-29040-cov-7.070036_pt1 | contig 29040 bp, 23 predicted proteins | sample MGYA00519775_ERZ827423 | MGnify/ENA primary metagenome ERZ827423 (study PRJEB31778, sample SAMEA3449296) | human gut metagenome | biome: human gut; feature: human-associated habitat; material: faeces | place: United Kingdom | collected 2010/2012 ... | reverse complement strand
CCCAGCAGCTGCCAGACCTCGCCGGAGCGCTTCTGGATGGCAAGGGTCTTGAAGCCCATCTGCAGGCTGTTGAGCAGAGCCGCCATGGTGCTGGGGCCTGCAATGTTTACCTGATAATCCCGCTGCAGCACCTCCAGCAGACCGGCGTTCACCACCTCGGCGTACAGCCCCTCAAAAGGCAGGAAGAGGATGCCAAAGGTCGTGGTGTAGGGCGGTTCCACATACTTTTCCCGGATATCCTTTGCCTCGCTCCGCAGCACCAGTTCCAGCGCATGGCGGGCATTCTCCACCGCCTGCGCATCGCCGGAGGCCTGGGCATCCTGCAAGTGTGCGTAGGTATCGCCGGGGAATTTGGAGTCGATGGGCAGCCAGACCGTGCCGCCGTCCGCACCCGGCATCTTGATGGCATATTCCACCCGCTGAGTGCTGCCCGGGATGGTGGCCACATTGGTCTCGTACTGCTCCGGGGCCAGGATCTCTTCCAGAATGGCCCCCAGCTGGATCTCTCCCAGAATGCCGCGGGTCTTAACGCCCGAGAGCACCTGCTTCAGCCCGCCCACATCAGCGGCAAGGTTCTGCATCTCGCCCAGCCCCTTGTACACCTGTTCCAGCTGGTCGTTCACGGCCTTGAAGCTCTCGGTCACCCGCTTCTGTAAGGCATCCTGCAGTTGCTCGTCCACAGTGTGGCGGATCTCATCCAGCTTTTTGGCGTTCTCGACCTGCAGGGCGGTCATGTTTTCCGCAAGGGTCCTGCGCAGCTCTTCCAGCTTCTGGGTGTTGGCGGCCTCCAGACTCTGGAGCCGCTGGGTCAGGATCTGCTGCTGGCCGCTCTGGCCCTGTGCCAGCGTGGTGCTCATGCTCTGCACTGAGGTCTGCAGCGTCTCACTGACGCTGCGGATGGCGGTGTAATTCTGCTCCGCCATTGCCGCCTGTCTGGCCGCAAAGTCTTTTGCCTGTGCATCGAGCTGCTGCTGCATCCAGCGCTTGAGCTCCTCGTAGTCTCCCCCGTTCCGGGGCTTGTTCAGTTTCCAGAGCACCACCGCCAGCAGCAGGCAGATGGTGACCAGCAGCAGGGTGTACAATCCAGCTAAAAATTCCATTGATTATAAGTCCTCGAAATCGACCAATTCTTTCCGGGTATCCAGCGCATCGCCATAAAGGCCCACGCCGTCCACCTCGCACTCGCCCGACTGGTTATCATAGGGGTCGGAGCGGAACCCGTACATCGGCGGGTCAAAGGGTGCCTCAAAGGCGCGGTTTGCCACCATGCGCCCGGTGTCCAGGCTGCCGAAGTAGTGGCGGCGCAGCTCTTCCTCGCCCTGCCGTGCCATGGAGGCACCAAACGAGCAGTCAGCATACATCCAGCCCTTGGGAGCAATGTAGAACATGGCCCAGTCGTGGCAGCCCACGCCGGTGGGCGACACCGACAGGCCGCTCTGCCAGCGGGCCGGAATGCCCACCAGACGGCAGAGGGTGATAAAGGTCAGGGCCATAATGCCGCAGTCACCGCGCCGGTTCCGTGCGCAGCGGTCGGGCAGGCATTCCTGCACAAAGTAGGCGGGCTGATAGTGATACCGCACGTTCAGGGTAACGTAATCATAGATGCGCTTTGCCTTTTCCGCCGGGTCGGTGATCCCTTCGGTCAGCTGTGAGGCCAGCGCCCGCAGGTAGGGTGTGAACACGATATGCGGGGCCTGCTCCTCGGTATCAAAGGTCGGCTGTTCCGGTGCAGGCACAAAGTCCAGCGGGTCAGCATAGACTGCCGTTGTCTTATAACGGTACTGCACCCCGAAGCGGCAGTTTTCGGTCAGGTCAGCCTCCCAGCAGACCGTGCGCTGGGGGGCGTTTGCATCGGCGATGCGGGCCGGCTGCTCGGTAAAGCTCTGCAGCTCGATCTCACTCTGGGCCAGGCATTCCGCCGGGATGGGCAGCCAGGCGCGGACGTGCACGCTCTCCCGGCCCTCTGCCTTTGCCTTGGCCAGAGCGGCGGCAAAGGCCTCATCCGACATTCCCACGCTGGTCTTCAGCGTGATGCGGGCACTGGCCTGCCCTTCCCGTTCCATCTGGTCATGGATGCGGCGGCGGCGCTCCCGGGCCAGCGTAGCCGGGGCGGGCGGGTCGAGCTGACGGGCGGCAAGGTCGGCGTGGGTGGCGATCAGCGTCTCGGCAAAGCGGTCAAGGTAGTGCTTCTCCCCTTCCACAAACCGCCAGTCCACCCGGCCCTCATGCACCAGCTGGCGGAACTCCTCCACCGTGAAATCCCGCACAAGGCCCTGCATCCGGGCCACGGCCTGTGCCTCGTTCCAGCAGTATTCCTGCGGCAGACGGCACATGATCTCCTTCTGCACCAGCAGGGCATCCCGCAGCGCGTCCACGCCGTGGGGCACAGGGTTGGCGGGCTGCTCGTACTCCGGCATTTCCAACCCCTGACTGCGGGGGCTGTTCTGGGTCTCCGTCCAGTCCTCGGCCAGATATTCATCGATCCGTGCCACGGCTTCTTTGTAATAGCCCGCGGCCTTCAGCCGCTCCACATCATCGGGCAGACCGACGTTCAGATGCACAAATGCTTCGTTCAGATCTTTCATCCTGTTTCATCCTTTCTCTCAGGCGCACTGCTCTTCCCAGAAAGCAGTGGCTTCCACCAGCCAGTTCTCGGCATCTGTTCCGGTGCCGATGCCGCAGACGTGAGGTGCATTGTTGAACACCCGGTAAACATGCTTGACGTGATTGGCCTGCAGGGCAGCTTCCAGCTGCGGTCCCTGCCGCCAGTAGACCAGCTCTTTCAGCAGCGTGTCGTTCACGCCGTGCCAGTGATAGGTGGCGGGGTAGTCCGGCGTGATCTCATCCGAAAGGTTCCGGGTATAGTATTTGGGGCCGTACGCGCCGATATCCTGAATGACATGGTAGATGGGCTTGATGTAGGTCATATCGTTGATGGGGTAGCCCAGCAGCAGGGCGGCAGGCTTGGGCACATTGTAATGCTGATACCCCACCGATTCCGTGCCGAACAGACCCGTCAGGTGGCCGCCCATGGAATATCCCACGATGGCGTACTGCTCCGGCTGGATGCCAAACTCCGCAGCGTGTTCCTCAATGTACTGCATGGCCCGGCCGATGTCCTCCAGCGGAGCGTCATCGGAAGCATCCGTCCAGACGCGATACCGCAGAATAAAGGCGGCATAGCCCAGCTCATGCAGCTGCCAGGCCGTGCAGGCCCCCTCCTCCAGCTCGGCGCTCTCATTGGCACCGCTGCCAGCCAGGATCAGCGCAAACTTGGCATTTTCAGCCTTGGCCGGGAAATAGAACAGGCCGGTGTTGTTTTTGGTGCGGTCCGCCGCCTTTTCCGCATCCGTGTAGAACGAGTGGGTGACCTGAACGCCATTGTTGTAGTTCTCAATGACCAGATTCAGGCCCTTGGCACAGCCTTCGGCCACATACTCGTTGGTGTAGCCTTCCACAGTGGTCATCTCCCACAGGGCCTGACCCGGCGGGCAGTCCTTATCCTGCGAGTAGGTGTAGAAGCCGGAGTTCTTGATGCCCGGGTTGTTGCGCACTTCCTTCATGGTGGTCTGGGCCGTGATGTTGGGCTCTCCCTTTTCCATTACGGCACCGGCGGGCAGGGCCAGCAGTGCCAGCAGACACAGCACCATCGCGACGATTCGTTTTGCCTGTTTCATGTTCCGTTCCTTTCCCCCAGCACCGCCCTGATTGCATTTTCCCGTACAGAGGACTATAATATGAGACTGCACAGGCGACACCGGTTGGTTTTTGTTCTATTGTATCACACCCGCCGGTATTGTCAAAACAAATCTGTCCGCAAAATCCATGCGTTGTGATCTCCACGCTTCCGAGGGGCCGGGTATTCAGATTCCGGACACTCTGCCCGGCCTGAGGTGAACAGGTTTCCATTGTGATTTGCGGCAGATTCTGCTATACTGAAAAGAAATATTGCACACGCAATGAGGGGAAACCGGAGCATTGCGGCTCCGGTCAGGATAGGAATATGAGTGAGATCACAGTCCGGCCCATGATGCCGGAGGATTGGACTGCCGTGTCCAAAATATATCTGGAGGGCATTGCCACCGAGCACGCCACCTTCCAGACCAACTGCCCGCCCTACACCGCCTGGGACGCATCCCATACCCGGGAATGCCGCCTGGTGGTTCTGGACGATGGGGTCGTGGCCGGCTGGGCAGCCCTGCATCGGGTAGACCCCCGCTGGTGCTACCGCGGCGTGGCCGAGGTGAGCATCTATGTCGGGGAGAAATTCCGGGGCAAGGGGTTGGGCTATCACCTGCTCACAGCGCTCTGCCGCGAGGCTGAACAGGCCGGGTACTGGACGCTGCAGTCCACGGTGCTGCAGGACAACGCCCCCTCCCGGGGCCTGCACCTGAAATGCGGCTTCCGCGTGGTGGGCCGCCGGGAGCGCATTGCCCGGGACTGCCACGGCCGCTGGCTGGACACCTACCTGATGGAGCGGCGGTGTGCAGCGGACGAACCGGTGGGCTATAAAAAGCTGTAAGGCGCTTTTTGCGGGAAAGATTTACAGTTTCTTCAAAAAGCGGCCTTGAAAATCCACAAAAATATGATATACTAACGTAACGATACCAAAGCGATAGAAAGGAGGCGCGCGGAATGGCACCGACCAAAGAGCGTCCGGCAACCAAGACGATTGCCACAAACCGGGAAGCGCGCCACGAGTATTTCGTTCTGGAAGCGCTGGAGACCGGCGTTGAGCTGAAAGGCACCGAGGTCAAGAGCCTGCGTGCCGGCGGCGTGAACCTGAAAGACAGCTGGGTCGATATTGAGGACGGCGAGCTGCTGGTCAAGGGAATGCACATCACCCCCTATGACCACGGCAACATCTTCAACCAGGACCCCATGCGGGTGCGGCGGCTGCTGGCCCACAAGAACGAGATCCGACGGCTGCACCAGCAGTGCAAGCTACAGGGCTACACTCTTGTGCCGCTTTCGCTCTACTTCAAGCATGGCCGCGTCAAAATGGAGCTGGGCCTGTGCAAGGGCAAAAAGCTCTACGACAAGCGCGCAGATGCCGCCAAGCGTGATGCCAAGCGCTCCATCGACCGGGCCGTTAAATCCAACGGTGTTTACTATTGATTTCAGGCAGCATTCCTGCCCGGAAACTTCAAAGCTTACCCACACCGCAAGGTGTGTTTTATGGGGGCGTAAAGGTTTCGACGGGGGGAGCGAGGCCTGGGCAGCGGGTAGCAGTGGGGGACCTGCTCTAAACTCCTCCAAAAAATTAACTGACAACAATAATTATCAGTTGCTCGCAGCCTGAGTGCTGCGCGTTCCGCCCACTCTTGTGTCGTGTGGGGCCGGGGCGTCCTTTAGACACAGCACCTGAACGGACCTAAGCTTTGCGGACCGGCAGGAACTCATGAAGCTACCAATGCGTTAGCCTGGCGACCGGCGTGACGCGGAGGGAATGTTGTTGATCGCCTGCACCCGGAGATACCTACGCTGAACTCTTTTCGGACATGGGTTCGACTCCCATCGCCTCCACCACACAAGAATCAGGCGAACCCCACAATCTACTTCGTGGGCGCGTTCTTCGTCCTGATCATGCCGCTCCCTGAGCGGTAACAAAAGAACCACTGCATAAGGTCAATGCCTTTTGTAGTGGTTCTTTTGCTTTTTACAGTATCAACGAATCACATTTTTTTCTTTATTCACTTACTGCATTATACAGCATCTCCAAAAACTGTCCCGCCGTTGGCCGATGATCCAGCGGGTATCCCGCCAACACCTGCACTTTTTCCAGGTCAGTTTTCCATGCCAGCTTTGCCGTCCTGCGAACAGCGCTCTCCACAGCCCTCCAAGCATGACCAGAAGCTTCCGCCACAGGCAGATAAACTTCCTTCTGCAAGGCTCGCAACCGGTCAGGCCTGGTGCAAATCAGCGTCATACACTGCCGGAGAGTATAATAATCATTCTTTGTGCGAATGATACCCAGAGGGCGCAGCAAGTGGTCAAATTGTGTATCAGTCATTCTAACACATCCTTTCGCCCATCATGCTACGCCTTTTGTCGAAAGAAGTCGAAAACGCAAATTCAGCCCCGAGGAACCATCAGGCTCCCCGGGGCCGTTGTCAGCTGCCGTTCTTTTCTTCCGCCCGCTGCTTCAGCACGTCCACAGCACGAGTCAGCGCCGCCGGGATGGGCACACCCATCAGTCCGGCATTCTCCACGATACTGATAGTCTCATTGCATACAAACGCAATGACAACGGTGTCCCGAATAAAGTTCGACCCGATGACAGCATCCAGCCTGCAGGCAACCAGTACCACCAGCAGGCTCACACCCTTGCGGCACAGGCCCTTCCAGCCTGCCCGGCTCTCAAGGGTGCCAGTTTTGGTCTTGGGACTAGTGTGGAACACCCCCGCCACGATCAGGCCGGTGATGTAGTCGATCGCCATAAAGATGATAAGCGTCTGCAGCGCCGTGTCCCAGCCGCCCAGCAGGCTGGCAATGGCCCCACCCACAATGCCGATGGCCGCACAAATCTCATTTTTCATTGTCATTCTCCTTTCACTTTGCCCAGCCCCTTGCGCTGGATGATGGCAGCATAGTCCTTGTAGGCCACGCTGAGGTCTGCGCCCTTGGCAATGCCGGGAATCTTTCCGCTGCTGGTGTACTGCCACATGCCGAAGGCCCAGTCAGGGGTGGGCTTCTTGGTGCGGTAGGCCGCCAGCCATACGTCGTAGGGCTTGAGGGCCGCGCCACCCATGTAAAGGTTGGTCTGCCCGAAGTTCAGGCCGGTGTAGAGCATGGCGTACACGCCCCAGCTCTCCACCACGCTCAGGCAGTGGGCCGCGATATCGGTCAGGGCGGCCTTGCTCAGGGCCTCCTGCAGCTTGTCCTCGATGTCTACAGCCACCGGGAGCTGGAACGTCCTGCCGCCCAGCGCCTGCTTGAACAGGGCCAGCTCCTTGTCGGCCTGTGCCTTGGCGGTAGCCTTGAAATAGCCATACACGCCCACCGGGATGCCCAGCCGGGTGCACTCGGCGTAGTTGCGGGCAAAATAGGGGTCAATGTAGGGCTTGCTGGGCTTGCCCTCTTTGCTGTTGCCCATGGCCCGGATCATCACGCCAGAGACAAGGCCGCTTGCCTTGACCTTGTCCCAGTCAATGCTGCCCTGCCATTTGCTCACGTCAAGAATTGTTCTGGGCATTCTGCGCCTCCTTTGCAGTATTCAAAGTGACTCCCGCATAAACTCGCCAACTCGTACCGGCATCATCATTGGGCCAAATCGTGACATGCTTTCCACTGCAGATTGGCCATGCATGGAATTGTCGAATCCCATACATTTCACTGCCGAATGTATACGCTCCCGGTTTTGTTGTGCAGGGATGATGCGGTAGCTCGTCCATGGTCATGGTATGCACATGGTAATGCTGCGGGTCTTTCTGATATTCAGCTCTCTGTAGGGCAACAGCTTCCTGCACAATCTTGTTAAGCCCTGCATGGTCATACTCCATTTTGAAAGTTCCGCTCTCGAGCAGCTCGTCCAATGTTCCCTCCAGGGTCGTGTCACCCAGTGTGATGCGCACCTTCAGGTCATCCATTGCTCTGCGCCTCCTTCTCGGCCAGCAGCTCGGTCAGCTCCTTGTACTCGTCATCGGTCAGTTTACCGGCGGCGTAGAATACGTCCAGCTTGGTGCTCATGCCCTCCAGATTGCCGCGTTCGATCATGCGTTTACAGGTACGGTACAACATAGGTTTGTCCTTTCCGGGGCGCTGCCCCATCTTAAAATGTTATCATCCTCTTGGCAGAGGGTTTTACTCCGTGATCCCCAGCTCCAGCAGGGTCAGCCGGTAGGCCTGGTCAACGTTCAGCGCATCCGCATCTGCCTGGGCGGCTTGCAGGGCGGCCAGTGTTTCGGGCAGCTTGTCCAGTACCTCCTGCCGCTGCTGGGCTTCCTGCTTCTCCTTTTCCCGCTGGGCCAACTCTTCGGCGGTGTAGCGGATGTACCGCATCACCGGCACTTCCTCATCCCAGGCGGGCTGAGGGTCAACACCGGGCACATCGATGACCTTCACCATGTCCCGGCCAATCTCTTTACCATCCCGGTAGTAGATGGCGGGAGAGCCGTCCGGCAGCTTTGCGGTCTCTCTGTGCCACTGCGGAGCTGTGCCCTCTACGGCATCATGGTGAGTGACTTCGACATCTTCCACCAGATAGCCCGCTTCCAGATCCGGCTCAGTGGTCAGCACAATGCCAGTCTCGTCAATAATTTTCATGTGCGCTCCTTTCATGCGGCATCATCCACCCGCACCCAGATGTACAGGGCATAGTAAGGGTTCAGGATGCTCATTGCCTGCCCACTGCCGGTGCTGCCGATGCTCACGGTATGAGTGTGAGCGCCAGCGTCCCCGATGCTCACGGTATGGGTGTGGCTTCCCGTGCCGTTCGTGCTGAAGCTGTGGGTGTGGGAACCATCAGAACTGGTTGTAAATTTATAATTAGCCCAGGAGGAAGCTCCATAGTTCCTAATACAGTACGATTCGCCATCATCGCCGCCACTCTTATACTCAGCATTCACATTATGGCTATGCGAACCCGCCCAACCGGTCGTACCGCTATGGCTATGCCCGCCTGCGCTGCCGGTGGATGCGCTGTGGCTGTGGGAACCAGCGCTGCCGGTGCTGCCACTATGGCTATGGCTCGGCATTTCGGCGGTAGTCTGGGTGTGGGTGGCGCTGCCGCCGGTGGTGCCCACAGGGTAGGCACTGGAAGCGCCCATGATAAACTCACCTTCGACACGCTCCCATGTGCCGCCGATAAAGCTTGCTGGGCTGGTGGGGTCGTTGCTGGCCCAGAATTTGACTCTGGCGTAATCCTCCGCACGCTGAGCGGCAAGGGATTCTTCGATCAGTGCCCGGGTCGCCGCAGCATCGGCGGGGGCCCCTTCGATGGAGACGGTCGTGTCGGTGTTTGCCGCCTTTTTAGCTTCCTCCGCCCAGTTCTTGGATGCTTCCTCACTGGCCTTTGCATTGGTAGCAGAGGTAGCCGCTGCCGTCTTGCTCTTCTCTGCCTCCCCGGCCTTGGTGGCGGCGGTGGAAGCGCTCCCCGCAGCGGCGGTGGCCTGCTGGGTGGCGGTGTTTGCCGCAGTGGTGGCCGTCTTGGTGGAGGCCGCCACGTCGTTCAGGGCCGCGGTGCGGGCCTGTGCGATGTTCTGCAAGGCGGTGGTGTGCTCCGTCTCCGTGTCCTGCAGGGCCTGCTTGGCGGCGGTCTCACTGGTCTTGGCGTTCTTCTCGCTGGCGGCGGACTTGGTCTCGCTGCTCTTGGCTGCGTTTTCACTGGCTTTGGCGTTTGTCTCACTCGTCTTTGCCGCATTTTCGCTGGTCTTCGCGTTGGTCTCCGACGTTTTTGCGTTGCTCTCGCTGGTCTTGGCTCTTACCGCACTTGCTTCGGCCTCCTTGGCCTTTTTGGTGCAGGTGGCCACACTCGCATCCATGCTGTCGGCACTGGCCTTCGCCTTATCCGCGCTGGCTTTCGCATTGGTTTCGGATGTTTTTGCGTTGGTCTCACTGGTCTTGGCCGCGTTCATGCTCTCCAGCGCCTGCTTGGCGTATTTCGTCACCTCGGCCACGAACTGTTCATAGATGCTCGGCGTAATGTTCTCGGTGGTCGTGTCGGTGTCGATGGTGTCATAGCAGGTGTACTTGCCGGGCTTGGTCATGGCAATGTAGCCGCTGTCGTTGATGGCCAGCAGCATCCAGGTGCCCTCTTTTTCCAGTGTCCAGCGCCGGTCTACCAGTGCGCTGTTGTTCTCGTCCAGGATCTGCGGGTCCGGCTTTGTGCCGCTCAGGCGCTGCACATGCAGGGTCACGGTGCAGTTCTTCCACTCTTCCGGCAGCTCAAAGCGAAGCTCGTCCACCTTGGCGCTCCGCACACCGCCCAGATACAGCGTCTCAATGTTTGCCCGGAACGTCGAACCGTTGTCCTGCAGCTTTCTGATCTTGATATCCAGTTGGCTCACAGTTTCACTCCCTTCCTGCCCCTATCCTATCACGCCCCGCCGGGTGCAACTACCCCGGACATACATAAGTTCCCGCCTCTTGACAAATACGTAAAATACGTATATAATCAAATCACCAACGAAGAAAGGAGGATTCCACCGCCATGCCGCTAACTCCAAAAGAGATGTGTCGGCTGTTGGAGCAAAACGGCTTTGTTTGCATTCGCTCCAATGGCTCTCATCGGATGTACAGCAACCCCGTCACCAAAAAATCCACTGTCGTTCCTTATCATGCAAAGGATCTGAAGCCCGGTCTAGAAAAAAGTATTCTTAAACAAGCCGGAATCAAAAAATAACATTATCTTGTTAGGATCAACCTGGAAAATTTCTGGTTATCCTAATACTACATTATAGATTATTGAAATAATTGAATATTAGTTTTCTCGTTATCATATAATATTTTCAAAACTTACATCACGCTATATATGAGGTAATATTAAAATGACTGCTGTATTTTATCCTGCTGTTTTTCATCCAGAAGAAACAGGATATTCCGTTACAATTCCAGATATTGAAGGTTGCTTTACCCAAGGGGAAACTATGGATGAAGCGGTTGCTATGGCCCAGGATGCCATTGGTCTGATGCTTGAAGATTGTGAAGTATGTCCTAAGCCTTCTCTTCCTTCTGCCATCCATGTGGATACCGGTGATTTTATTGCAATGATTCCTTTTGATATGGAAGAATATCAGAAGCAGTTCAAGCCCGTCAAAAAGACCCTGTCTATTCCCGGTTGGCTCAACGATGCCGCCGAATCCGCACACATCAATTTTTCCAGTGTTCTGCAAAAAGGTCTGAAATCCGAACTCGGCATGATTTAACAGAATAACATAGCAAAAGGGAGGCCGTTCACCCCGAACGGTCTCCCTTTCTTCTAAGCAGAGCTCCCCCAAAAAGAGCAGCAACGTGAACTTGGCTCCCCTACTAGGGGAGCTGTCACGCAAAGCGTGACTGAGAGTTTCACCTCACCCCTGCCCACTCATCCTTGCTGTTTTTTGCCTGTTCCTCCTTTTTTGCCGCGTCCTTCACCCACCGGGCAAAGTTCTTTTCCTCATACATGGCCGTCCCGTCCTCTTTGGTCAGGCTCGTCAGCAGCTTCTCCAGCTTCTCCCGGTCGTGGTCGTTGCCCGCCAGATACTCTTCCTTCACCGCCGCCGTGATCTTCGGCTTGATGCTGTCATCGTCCTTGCCCGCCGTCCGCAGCCGGTCGATCTCGTCCTGTACGTCCTTCCGCTTTCCGGTTTCCAGTGCGTCCGTCAGGGTATCGTACACGCTGCCCTCGGTGCCGCCCTTGTACAGCTGTTCCGCCTTCTCGTTCACCGCCTTATCGATGAGTTCCCTGAACCGGGCTCTCTGGGCCTTGTCCTCGTCGGTCTCGCCCTTTTCGCCCAGCTTCTTCACGCCGTAGGCCGTGCACAGCCGGTCATAGACCTCCTGCTTTGCATCCACCCGTGCTTCCATGTCTCCGGCGTTCTTCGCCCTGGCAGCGTCCAGAATGTCCTCATCGTACTTTTTCAGCCGAGCTTTCAGCTGGTCATCTGTCTTGAGCTCCTTGATCTTTCCCTCCGCCAGCATTCGCTCCAGCTTCTTGGTGGCCGCCTGTACTTCCTCGGTGTTTCCAGTCTGGATGGCCTCAAACAGCCGGTCGTACTGCCCGGTGGCGCTGTCCGGAGTGGAATTGAAGTTCTTTTCTCCGGTCTCGTCCCACTGCTTGACCGTGTCCATCCAGGCAAACACCGCCTGCACATACTTCTTGCCGTTGTTGTAGGGCACGCCCACCAGCATCATCAGCTGGCCCGCCGTGTCAGCCCAGGCCCATTTCACGCTGTCGGCATAATCGTCCAGCTCTTTTTCGGTCATCTCGCCGGTGTCCTTATCCAGCAGGGCGTTCAGCTTGGTCATGCTGGTCACCGCGTCGTTGATGGCCGAAAATCCGGTCATGCTCACGCTGTCGTAGTTGCCAAACACCCTCTTGCTGTGGATGCTCTCCCCCGCTGTCCACAGCTCGCTTCCGCCGGTGTAGTTGCTCACCATGCTATTGCTGAACTGGTACAAAAAGCTTCCGCCAAGGCTGGCAAGGGTCATATCCCCGTTTTCGTCCTGCAGGTCATCCCACCGGTGCAGAATAAACTTTACCAGTATCCCCAGCCCGGCGATCACCGCCGTCTGCACGATCTGGCTGCTGGCCGCATCCCAGAACCGCTTCAAAGCCTCCGCCCTGTCTGCTTTCGCTTTTTCCGCAGCGGCCTTGCACTCCGCCAGCCGGGGCGTGTCGTTTTCTGCCTTTGCTTTCTCCAATGCCGCCTTTGCCTGGTCGTTCCGCTGCCACTGGGCCGCCAAATCCTCCACGGCGCTTACCATGATCTGGGCGTTCTGCTGGCGCTGGGTGCTGAACATGCTCAGGGTCTTCAGCATCTGGTTCTTCGAGCGCTGCATTCCTGTCCGCTGCATCACGGTATAGTTGGGCTGTGTCCGCTCCACCACCCGCCGGAACTTGCTCATCACGGCTTCCTGGTAAGCCTTGCTGCCGTCCTCCATCGTCTTGGTGGGCAGGTCAGCTTTCGTCAGGTCATATTCGGCCAGGTTCTTTTGTACATAGTTCTCAGCCCCGTGGAACAGGCTGGCCACCGTCACCTTGTCCATCCAGCCAATGCTTCCGCCCGCAAAGTCTGCCAGAGCGTTCACGGTTCGGGTGCCGTACCGCAGCACCACGTTCTGGCTGTTCCTGGCCCCGTCGTGGGCGGTGCTGAACACGCCCTGTTCTTTCGCCGCGTTGCTCAGTTCCCCCCGGCTGCTGCCCCGCAAGCGGGTGGGCAGCAGGGAATCTCCAAAGCGGTAGGCACGTTCAACGATGCTGTTCAGCTGGCTGGGCTTCAGGTTCATCACAAACTGCACGGCAGATGCACCGGTTCCGCCCCAGCCCAGCTCTGCCGCTGCCGTGGGCAGGCTTGCTGCCTGCAGCAAGGTCACGTTCAGGTTTCCCGTCAGCACGGCGGCAGCGGCATTGCCCCGCAGCACGCTGCTCAGGTGGTCAAACACCTCGCTGTCTCCCTTGCTCCCGCTCAGGTCGGCCATGGCCTTCTGCATGTACTTGCGTCCGGCCCGTCCCCAGCTCCGTTCAATGGCTCCGTATTGTGTCTCGCCGCCCTGCATACTGTTCAGCACCTTCTCGGCGTTCCGCAGCGGGATCGCCATATGCCTGCAAACTGGGCGGCATTTTCTATGCTCTCGCTGGCCTGCTTCACCAGGCCCACCAAAGCCAGGGGTTTGGAGCTGTTCTGTCGGGTCTTCATGTAGCCCTCGCTGCCCACACTCACGTCCCGGCGCACGCCCTCGTTCTGCTCCACAAGGGTGTTTCTGTCCACGTTCATGTGGATGTAGTTTTCTACCCGGGCACGCTTTACGCCGTACAGGGTCATGCTGGCCTCGTTGATGTACCCCTTTGTCAGCTTGCCCAGCTCCCGGAAATCGCTGATCCACAGGTCATCGTAAGCCGTCAGGTTCTTTTCGATCTCGCCAAGGATGCTGGTGCGCAGCGTGTCCTCCCGCTTGCTGATCTCGTAGGCGTTCAGCTTGCTGCCGTCCTTGTCGATGGTCACCAGCTCGCCCAGCGTCACAGTCTCGGAGTATTGCTCTCCCAACCCGGCAAGGCCCTTGGTGGAAAAGCTCATGTCCACAATGGTGGCCCCGCCGTACAAAAGGTGGTGCAGGCCCTGCCTGTTCTGCAGCTGTACCCACAGCTCGGTCATCACGTCATGGGTCACCAGCCAGGGCTTGCCGTCCCGGGTCTTTAGCCCGATGTCCACCAGATCGTGGGTAAAGTGGTAAAGCTCCTCGGCATGCTCCGGCCCGGTCACGTTAGAGAAAATGCGCTCACCCTCTGCTTTAATGCGTTCCTTTCGTGCCTGGCCCTCGTTCAGCTGCCGTCCCAGCTGCTCCATGCAGCCGCCGTGGTTGTAGCCGCCCAAACGCTCAAAGTTTCGTTCAATGTTCATGGTATTCAGCTTGTACACGCTGGTCACTTCCCGGAAGATCTTCCCGAATCTGGTATCCTTCCGCTGCTGACGCACGCTCTTCAGCTCACCGGAAATACCCTCGGCAAAGTCGTCCACCATCACATCCTCTATGCTGCCCAGCATCACATTCTCGTTCTTTACAATAAACAACGTCTTTTCCAGGATCTCACTCAGTTCACGGGTCTGGTCTGCGGTCAGGGTGGCAAGGTTCCCGTCCTGGTAGGCCTTCAGGTCAGCGTTCAGTCGGGCAATGTAGGCTTTCTTCTCCGGGGTGTCCTTTTTCAGCCACTTTTCGGCATTCTCGATCTCGCCCCGCAGCTTCTCCATCTCAATTTCCCGGGCCTCGTTCACATCGTTCAGCCAGTCGCTGATCTGCTCCGGCAGCCTACTCTGCTGCCATTCCATGGCGGCACGGTCTCCCAGCTTCACCTCCCGGTCAATGCCCCGGCTCAGGCCTTCCACAGCCTCCCGTATGTTCCCCCCTTCTGGCACCGGGCCGTATGTACCGTTCAGTTCTGCCCTCAGCTGTGCCGCCGCCTTGCGGTTGCCAACGGCATCGTTGGCCAGAGCAGCCACGGGCCGAACCTTTTCCAGCAGGTATTCCGGTACATAGCCTTTTTCGCTTGGCTTTTCCAGCATCTGGGTCAGTTGGCTTGTCATCTTATTGATATTCCGCCGGGTGGTGTCCATCTCCCGGGCATCCCGGGCCTTCTGCAATTGTTTTTCCGCCCGGTCTTTCGCCAGCCGAATGGTGGTGCTCACGCTTTCCCGCTGCTTCCTGGCAAAGGCTTCCGCCTTGTCTGCCCGGGCGTTGGCTTTGGCAGCTTCCAGCCGGAACGGGTCAGCCGCGCTTTCGGCAGCTTCTTTCAGCTCCTGTTCCCGCTTTGCTCGTTCCAGTTCCACCTTCGCCCTCGCTTCCAGCGCCTCCTGCTTTGCCTGCTTGCGCATCTCCTCCCACTGCTTCGTGAACTCCTGCCGGGCCTCGGCGTTCTGCTCGTTGGCCACCTCGGTGCTGTTCATGTACCGCAGCATGATCTGCATGGCAATGTCCTGCTTTGCCCCGTCCCAGTCCTCGCTGTAATCATTCTGCATCACCGGGCGGATTGTGTCATGGGCCTCTGCCATGGCTTCCAGCGCTTCCACGGCGCTATTGGGCGTTTCGGTGGGGAACAGCCCCGCCCCCAGCTTCTGCAGCTCGGTAAAGTCTGCGTCCCAATGGCTGTGCACTCCTTCTTTGCTCTGGGTGATCTTCACGCCGCGCCGGGCCAGCTCCTTGCGTGCGTTGGCCCAGCTGCCCCAGTGGTACAAGATCTCGCTGTAGTCCTTCGATCCCTTTTCGATCACCATGCTCATCTGGTGCAGCTCCGGGTAGTGCTTCCACATTTCGTCGTTCTTATGGCTGCTCCTCTGCATCAGCTGTTCGGCAATGTCAGAGGCAAAGGTGTACACATCGTCCCAGCTCACATCCTTATTCAGGGCAATGTAGTCACTCAGGGCCCGCATTCGCTCTGTAAAGGTCTTGGCATCCAGCTTACTGCCCGTGTCGCTCAGCACGGCCCGCACAATGTCGGTAATGCTCTGGTCGGAGAGGCGCACCTTCCCGCCCAGTTCGCTCACCTGTCGCATCAGGTCGGTCTGCTTGTCCACGTCACCCAGGGCGGCAGTGCGGGTTGCTTCTGCAGCGTCGCTGTCCACGTCCAGCTGGTATTTCGTCTGCGTCTCTATTCCTGTAAATGGCACACCTTCCATCTTGACGTTTTGCCCATGATAGGATATACTACCCATAGAACCATAGCGTTGCAGTTCGCTAGGCATTTGGAAGCCTAGTGTCCTAAGTAACGCTGTGGTTCTTTTTTTGTTTTCAGAGGTATACAGCACTTCGCTGTTCCGCACAAATCTCACAGGGTCGTTATCCTTGGTATAAGCACTGGTTGCCTTCTGCATATCCTGGATCACGATCCGGTTTTCTACTGGCTGAAGATCCAGCACGCACAGTACGGGTCTGCCATCCTGCGCTTTCACGCTTCCAAACAAAACCAGTCTGGTATTCTGTGAACCGGCGCGCCCCTTATTCCGGCTGGAAAGCACCAGAATGGGGTCATCCAAAATTTCCGGAATGCGTTTGATCTCGTTCAATGTCATCTCCGGGTGTTGTTCCAGAATCAGGCTGATTTTATCGCCTTTCATGTAGATGTCATTCTCTCGTGCGCCCAGTCCCTGCAAGGCTTCCGCCGTGCTGCCCAGCACAAAGATTTCCCGGCTGTTTCGTCCGTCCCGGTTCCACTCGTCAATGTCCTGTGCATAGCTCGGGTCAATGGAGTATTTTACCTCTGCGCTGCCCTGCTCCTTGGCTCCCCTATTAGGGGAGCCGGCGCTTTGCGCCTGAGAGGTTAATACTTCCCGGTATTTGCTGCCGGCCTCTGCCTGATGTTCAAAGTAAAGGTTCTGCAGGTCTTTGAGCTGTTGTTCTGTCAGGCTCCTGGCGGCCTTGGCGGCGGCGTTGGTGGGCTCGTTCTTCAAAAAGCGGTTCACATCAGCAAGCACGGTGTGCAGCAGGCTGTCGATTTTGTCCATCACCTTCCCGATCATCCCCCGGGCCTTGGCGTTCATCTTCGCTTCCGCCGCCTGCTGGCGCACGAAATTCCTAAAGCCGTCCGCCGTGCCGAACACGGTCTCCATGGCATCGGCGGTGATCTCTTCCAGCGCCTGGTTCCAGGTCATTTTCACGCCGCTGTCCTCATACCGGCCCAGATAGCTTTCCACCAGCTTCTCGGTGCTCTCCATGCCGTTCTGCTGCACAAGATAGGTCAGCAGCCGGTCCATCACGGCCTGACCAGTCTCCGGGCTCCACTCGTTCAGCATGTGGAAGGTCTCGTGCATCACGGTCTCGCTGCCCGCCTCACCGGAAAGGTACATTTCGCCCGCCGCAGCCTTGATAAAGCCCCTGGCGTTGTTCTGTAACCCCTCCACGGCCCGGTGGATGGCGGTGCCGCTGCTCTTGGCTCCCAGCTCAATAAAAGCGTCCATGGCATTGGTGCCTTTGCTCACGTTCCGGCCCTTGAAATAGGTGCCAGCGTCCGGGTTGACTGCTCCCTGTCCGCTGCCAATTTCGCTGGTTTTCCGGGCGTTGTAGGCTTCCGCCTCGCCCTGGCCGTAGGTGTAGGCAATGCGCAAGGCATTCTCGCCGGTCTTTCCCAGCGCCAGCACCTGCCGCACGGCACCGCCCAGGCTGTTCATGCCGCCGGTCAGGTTCACCGCCTGTTCAAAACTCTTCACGTCCTGGGTCACGCCCATCCGGTACAGGCTGTTGGCCGCCTGGGCATACACGGCAGCACCCACGCCCTGGGGCATGGCATCCACCACAGCCTGTGCCGCCTTTGTCGTCATCTGCGCCCGGTTCACCAGCTGCCGTGCGGCGGCTCTCTGCTCGCCCCGGTTCCAGTCCGCCGTGTTCAGCTGTGCCGCATCCACCCGGTTCTCTACGTCCGCGTAACTGCTAAAGGCTTCTCCTTGATGGGAAGCTGTCTGCGCAGCAGACGGATGAGGTGTATTCCCGTCCGCTGCTGTTTCCGCAGTACTTTCCACCGTTTCCACGCCGTTTTTCACACGGTTCCCGTTGACGCTGCCCTCGCCGGGTGCTATACTAGCGGTAGCATCGTAATCTTCAGCTAACGTTTTGGACGTATCCCTGGGGTCGGCAACGGCATCCATAGGGGACTGCGGCATCGATGCCGAAATAGCGGAAATTTCTTCGTTTAACGTTTCGGACGTATGTCTGGGGTCGCTTTCAGCGGCATCCATAGGGGGGCGCAGAGTTTTCGCTATTTCTTTTGGATCAACACCCACCGAGGATAAATATTCAGAAATGATATAATTTTTTCCTCGCTTGGTGTCAGTGACGGCTTCCACGATAATGTGGGAGCCGTCTATTTTTTTCTCAAAGATCACAATGGGGGCTCGGTTGCTTCGACTGTCAAAATAGCCTTCTGCTTTCCGGGTTCCCAGATACGCATTATCAAAATTGTTCAGCACATAAGCCGCACGGGCCACGTCGGCGCTGTTCTTCATGGTGGCATCGGCACTGCCGTCGCCGCCTGCGTGGCGGTTTGTGATGTGCTGCACGCCGTTGTTGTCCAGCAGGGTGTAATCCCCAACCTTGTCCAGCCCCGTCAGCTCCATCATGGCACTGCGCATCCGGTCGCTGGTCCTGGTCACAACGTAGGGTTCCAGCTTCTCGCCTGCCCGCACCTTGTCCACGTATTCCGCCATTTTGGGGTCAACGCTGTTCTTGTACTCCTCAATGCTGGCGTTCTGTGCCGCAGTATGTACCGCCGGGTCATCGTTCACCACCGTCTGTTCAGCGATCCCATCCCCCGGTTCCCGCGCCAGCTCCTCCCGGCGCTGGTGTTCCTTCAGCGCCTGCTCGTATTCGTCCTGAGCGGCATACCGCTCCACGTTGCCCCGCAGGCTGGAATCTCCCGCGTTCATCCTGGAAAGCCCTGTGCCCACAGCGCCGCCCAGTGCACCGGATGCGCCGCCGGAAAGGCCCGCTTCCAGTGCTGTAAGGAACGTATCCTTGTTGAACAGCGTCTTGGCCGCTTCCTGGTCGCCCATCACAGCGTCAATGGCTTTGTCGGCGTAGGTCTCCACAAAGGCCTGCATAGCATTGTCCGCGCCGCCGGAAATGGCGTTGGCAACGGCCGGGTAGGCTTCCCGGAACGCCTGATTGCCCACCTGTCGGCGCACCCAGTCCGCAATGGTACCGGCCACCGTGTCCTTGGCGTAATCCGAGCCCATGGTCTTGGCAAGGTCGGCCACACCCACGCTGTTGATGGCCCATCCTGCACCAAACTTTGCCGTTGCTTTCAAAATAGCTTTTTCCGGGCTCTCCCCCGCTTCGTCACTGGCAGCCATGCTGTCGCCTGCGCCGTGGGCACTCAGCACCGGCAGCACCAGCGCCGGGTTGATGGCACTCACGATCAGGTTCTCAGCCGCGCTGGAAGTAGCCCCGTGGAAGAACCTCCCCACATTGCTCTCGCCTGCCATAGCGTCCGCAGTCAGGTTTTCTCCGGCCTTGTGGGCATCCCGGCCCCACTCATACAACCCTTTCATGCGGTTGCTGTCGTCATCCGCCTTGTCGTAGAGCTCACCACTCCGGATTCGTTCGTGGGCTGTCCGGATGAGCTCCGGGTCATATCCTGCCGCTTCCAGCTGCTCGTCGGTGTAACGCCCGCTCTGAACACGCCGGATCATCTGCTCTTCGGCACTGGCCGTCAGGGCCGGGGACAGTGCGCCCGCGTACTGCCCGATCATGCCTTTGATATTTTCCTTTTTTCCCTCCAGATCGCCTTCCACACGCCGTCCGGCCCGTTCGCCAAGGCTCAGGTTATTGTACGCCTTCATGTAAAGCCGGGCCCGGTTGATTTCGTCCTGGGTGTAGCCCATCTTTTTCAAATCGCTGTCCATGTACCTGGTGTTTTCCAGCACCGGCATTATACCCATGCCGCCCGTGTCCGCTGCCAAGTAGTCCACACCCGCCGGAAGGTCTGCTGCGCTTACAGCCCCGCGTGGCAGCGTGGGATCTGTCACCAACCTCGCCAGCTCCCGGTTCCGCTCGGAAGCATCCTTCCAGTTGTTCACCGTGCTGTAAACGTCCATTCGGATACCGTTGTTCCGCTGTTCCCGCAGCTTCTGCACGGTGCTGGCATTCTGCTCCATCTTCTCCGCCGGGCTCACTGTCACCTTCTGCCGGTTCAGCTCGTCGCTCCGGCTGTCCATGGCATCCGCAAAGCCCAGGTTGTTCCTTGTCCGGTAATCCTCCAGCGCCGTGGAATATAGGTCGGTGCCCGTCTGCTGCTTCTGGGTTTGCAGTGCCGCACGTTTTTCGGCCATTTTTTCCGCCGTCCATGGATTGCTATTGTCCGACACAGAGTTTCCCGTACTGCCAAGGGCCCCACTATCAGGGGGGCTGTCAGCGCGCTTGCGCTGACTGAGGGGTTCTGCCCCGCCAGCAGCGGCATTGGTTTTTTTCTGAAGTTTGGCCCGCTTCTGGGCCATCTGTTCTGTTGTCCATGCCATTTTTGTTCTCCTTACCATCCCATCGCATTCCAGACCTTGGCCGCCACGTCATCATTTATACCCATGTTGACCAGCCGGGCATAGATCGTATCCGAATCCACCCCTTCTGCACTCCACCCCTTTGCATAGCTCAGGGCGTTGCTGTACGGCATTCCGGTACTCTTACCCGTGCTCCCTCCCGTGGTTCCCCCGGGCAGGGCCCACTTGTTCGGATTCGCCAGCGGGGTGATCAGCCCGCTGCCAGTTCCGGTCGCTTCTGTTGTGCCCGTGTCACCGTCCGGCAGCATTCCGGCGCTGGCCAGAATGTTCGCATAGACGCTCTTGGTCGGGTCATCATCCTTCAGGCTCTGATACTTACCCAGCGCCGTCAGCAGTTGGCTGTTTGTCCACCCGCTTCCGCTCTTGCTGGAGCCGCCGGATCTTCTCGAACTTCCGCTGCTCTTCGTAGCTGCCGCCTTTGCCAGCTGGGTCGCCAGCTGACGTTTTGCAATGGTGCCATAGGAACCGGCTGCATTGCTGTCCAGCCCGTACATTTTCAGCAGGTTGGCCGCTGCTTCCTGATTTCCGCTTGCCACCAGAGAAGCCGCGGTGCTCAGAACACCTGCCTGATCGTCCCGGGTCACCGGTGCGCCGGTATAGTTGGCAAAAGCGTTTGCGTTCAGGCCATACCGGTTCAGCACGTCGCTGGCCGCATCCCCAGCGCCCTGGGTGTACAGGTTGAACGCCTTCTGGTAGGCGTTCAGGGCATCGCTCTGGTCGGTGCGGTTCTTGTTGTATTCCCACTGTTCCCGGGCAAAGTCATTTTCCCACTGCTGCTGTGTGTACCCCTTGTACCCATCGTAGGCCGTCAGGGCCGCCGAGCCGATGTTCTTTACCGTGTTCCAGAGGTTGTTCCAGTAATTGTCGTTCTCGTTCCGGGCCTGTTCGCTCTGGTTGGCAAGGAAATTCTGCCACGCCGTGTGGCTGGCAAAGTTGCTGCCGTAGGCACTGCGGTCCAGCGCCTCGGTGTTGGCCATGCCGGAAAGGGCACTCAGCAGGTCGTTCTGCTGGTTCTGGTATTCGCTCAGTGCCTGGCCTCTCAGGCCTGGTACCGCATTGTCAATGCCGCTCATCGCCTGCTGCTGGCCCTGCTTTGCCACGCTGTCGGCGTAGCTGCTGCCATACCCGCCCGCCAGCATCTCCGCGTTGGCCTGGGCGTTCTCCGCGCTGGCGGCAGCATTGGCCTGGGCCTGGGCGCGGTACTGCTGGTAGGCTTTGCTGCCGGTGTCCCAGTCGAACCCGCTGCCGATCTGCCCGGTCAGGCTGTCCATTGCGTCCTTGTTCCGGCTCACATAGTCCGCCGGGTGGTTGGCATTCCATTCCCGCTCTTCCTGTTCCGCCTGGTTCTTTCTCCGTAAGGTATCAAATAACATGTCGTTCTCCTTTTCTTCTGCCACACACCGGTCTTCAGATCGCGGCAAGCGCTTTCAGCACCCACGGCAGCATGCTTGCGCCGACCTGCAAAACGTTCCCCCAGAAGTTGGTGTTGTTCGCATCCTTCTTCTGGTTGGCCCCCACCGCGTTGGCATATTCGGTCTGAGCACTGTTCAGCTGGCCATAGTAATTGTTCAGGCGGGTGTTGTAAGCATCCTGCGCCAGCTTTTCCTGCTGCTGCAAAGAGCTCAGCCGACTGCTCAGATCACTCTTCTTGGTGGCATATTCGTTGTAGGCCTGGTTGTATAAGCTGTCTGCCACGTCCGAAAGCCCGTTCATGGTGCTCTGGTAGGCCGTCTGCCCGCTGGAAGTGCCCCAGCTGTTGCCGTAGCCGCCGCTGCGGGCCGAAGCATTGGCGGCAGCGTTCTCGCTGGCCAGCTCCGCACCCCGGGTGTACTGGTTCTTGTACTGCTGGTAAGCTGCGTCCTTGGTGTAGTCGTAAGAAAAGCCGTCCCGGTTCATCTTGTCCAGCTGGCTCTGCGTGCCGCTGATCTGGCTGCCGTACTCGCTCTGATACTCCCCGGGCTTCTGTCCTTTGATGTAATCCAGATTGTTCTTTGCCGTGGTCACCCGGTCATTGCTCTGGGCGTACTGGTAGCTGTTGGAATCGTTCTTTCTGGTTCCAAACACGCCGGTGCCCGCATTCTTTTCGCTGTTGCCGGTAATGCTGTCATACACATCCCCTACCATCAGCCCCACATTGTGGCCCGGAATCAGATACTCCCACCACTGTCCTCTTGCCATCTTCTCACTGTCTCCTTTCGTTTACTCCACCTTCAGCCCCATGGCCACCAGCTTGTCCCGCATGGTGTCGCTGAAGTTCGTCTCGTCCAGGTTCTGCATCATGTACATCATCTGGTCCCGCAGCTGCATCAGGTAGTTGTTGATGCTTCTCCTGTCCTCCGGGGCCATGTTGTCACTCAGTTTCGGCATGGCGATCTCGCCAAGCCTCGTAATATCTGCCATATAAAATCTCCTTCCTCTAAGCAGGGTTCCACCTTCGGGGGAGCTCCGCGACACGCCGCCACTAGGCGGATGGAGCGGTGAGAGGGCTATCGTTTCGGTTCCCCTCCGGCCACCCGGTTGCCCCGGCTCTCTGCCATGCTGAACGCAATGCTCCGCACCGCGATCTGCCCGGTGCCCTTGATCCGCAGCCGCATGGTGTCGTGCCGCTCCGGCACAAAGGGCAGGTTGACCCGGGTGTATTTGTTCAGAACGGCTGCCTGGCCCAGCGTCTCCCAGGCCCCGCCCTCATAGCTGGCCTGCAGCTCCACAACGCTGTACGTCAGGGCATCCACCCGCAGAAACACCCGGTTGATGTACTTGTCCGCCGGGATGTTCAACCCAATGTCGCCGCTCACAGCCTCAAAGCCCACCTTCTGTTCCAGATTCGCCTTTGCCGTGTCGGTGTCCCGGTCGGCCTCCCGTTCCGGTTCGGTGGCCCACAGGTTTACGCCGTCCCACTGGTAGAGCTGCCGCCCCGTGGAGCACATCGCCCAGCCGGAAGCATTCTCTTCTGCCGCCGTGTCCTCCTCGTGCCAGAGCCGCCGTTCGGTGTCGTAGACCAGCAGCCGGGTCTCGTTCCGGCCCGGCACCCGCAGATGCAGGTAATACCGGGTGTCCAGCACACCGCCCACCGCCCCGCGCACGTTCATCAGCCAGGTGTTGTCCAGTCCGCCGCTGATCTTCACCGGCAGGCTGCCGTCCCAGGCCATCACGCCGTCAGGGGAAAGGTAGTACAGCACCTCTGCCAGCACGCACATGCTCTTGCTGGCCTGCTTGGCCACGCCCCGGCACTGTACGCTCACCAGCTGATAGTCCGCCGGGCGGCTGCCGTAGAGCTTGTGCAGGCAGTTCTCCTTGAAGAACAGCACATAGCCCATACAGGTGGCTGCACCGGTAAAGGGGCCGTCACTGCCCACGTTCACGGCGTAACTGTCCGAAGCAATGCCCCGGTAGCTGTACCAGTTGGTGGGGTCGCCCAGCTTGCAGCTGTAGATCACGTTCTCCTCGCTGTTGCAGCCCCATACCCGGTTAGCGTTCTCGGTCACATATTCCAGCCGGGGCACCCGCCGCCGTGCGGTAATGGTGGTGCCGCCCACTGTGGCGCTCTCGCTGCCGTTCATGCTCTTCCAGGTGGTACCGCCTGCCGTCACGGTAAAGCTGCCGTAATAGCGTGCGCTCTCGGTCCTTGGGCTGCCGGTCAGCACAATGCTGTCCCCGTCCATCTGCTCAATGGTCACCTCGCCGTTCACACCCTCGGCCAGATACTCTTCCACCAGCCCGGGCACCTGCTCCACCGTGATGGTATCCCCCTTCTTGAAGCCCGCAGCGGCCAGCCCGGGCAGGGTCATCTTCACGCTGTTCAAAAGGATCTCCGCCCACTTGCCGCTCTTGGCATCGTACTGTTCCAGCACGTTCACATAGGCCCACTTGCTGGAAGAGGAGTTCTGTTTCAGAAACAGCGTCCCGTCCGCCGGGCCGGAAGGTTCCGTGGTGCCCACGCTGCTCACGGTGTAGGTCTTGCCGCCCGCGTCGCAGGGGGCAATGGTCACCGTGCCGGTCTGGCTCCATGCGGCGCTCAGGGCTTCCAGCTTTCCGGTGGCCGTGTCAAAGCTCTTGGCATCCGGCCAGATCAGGATCTTCGTGCCCATGCCGATCATAATTTTCTCGCTGTCTGTCACGGCATTTTCCATCACGATCTCCCCGCCCGCAGCCGCGGTGGCCACGTCGTCCTCGCTGTCCTCGGTGTAGCGCAGGGTGGTGCCCTCGCACAGCAGCAGGCCGTTCAGGTGGTACATCCCGTTGCAGCGGCCCATGGCCCGCATGGTGCGCCGGGGTGTCCGGGTCTGCAGTGCGGGGTATCCCCGGCTGGAAAAGTTCTTCATCTCGGTAAATTCTGCCTCGGCGCAGGCATAGCTTTCGTTCAGGCCGCCAAAGGCCGTCTGGATGCTCTTCCCCGTCGAGATGCTGTATAAACTCGGCAGTGCCATCTCAGTACCTCCACTTCGTGGCCATCCTGGGCAGGTAGGTGTGCCTGCACCAGGCTGCAAACTCCTGCTGGTTCTCGTTGGCCAGCTGCATCTCGTTGGCATAGCGGTCGGTCTCGCCCAGGGCCGCGTCCATCTGGGCCGCCAGATAGTGGGCATAGTAGCTGTCGTAGGGCTCCGGCAGCAGCAGCTCCGCGTCCTGCCGCAAAAGTTCCTGCTCCCGGTCGTATAAGATGTCCGCACCCACGGCATCAAAATCGGTGGTGTCGCTCTTGTCCACCACGCTCTTTCTCAACCCCGCATCCGCCTGCCGCAGCCATAAGATCTTCAGCTCGCGGTCAAACCCGTTGTTGGGCCGCAGCTTGTCAGCCGTTTCGATTGCCTTTCCTACTGTCATAAAAGACCTCCAAACAAATAACCCCCGGCACAGCGTGTGCCGCCGGGCCGGGGGGATACATCTAAGCAGGGCTCCCACTTCTGGGGAGCTGTAAGCAGCTCCGGCCATGCCGGACTGCGCACTGAGAGGGTTAAACTTACGACTTATTCGCCAGCTCTTCCATGCGGGCAGCGGTCTGGTCGTCCTGTTCCTGGCTGTGGCGGATGACCTCCGCCACCTCCGGGGGCACCTCAATGTTCTTGCCGCGCTGCAGCTGGTAGTGCACACCGTTCACGCTCACGAACAGGTCTCCCTTGTACTTCCCGCCGTCCGAAAACAGCCGGATCGTCTCAGTCTTTTTCTTTGCTTCTGCCATTTTATCGGCTCCTTTCTATTTCCTCTAAGCAGGGCTCCCCCTTCGGGGGAGCTCCACGACATGCCGCCATAGGCGGATAGAGTGGTGAGAGTGTTAGTTCGCCTCAGCCGTTGCGCTGTACCGTGCGCTGCAGCTCTCAATGCGCACCATGTACTGCTCCACCAGGCGCTCAGCGGTCTTGTGTGCCTTCCAGCCCACAGACGCACGCTGGTTCAGGGGGTCGTCACCATAGCCCAGCTGCTTCACGATGTGCTCCAGGCCGCCGCCCTCGATCTCGGTGGAACCGTAGGCATGGGCACCCAGGATCAGGGTGCTGAACACTGCCAGACCCGTCGGGCAGCCGGTGCCCTTCCAGATCTTTGCCTCGCTGGTCTCCACAAAGCGCACACCGTGCAGCGTGCCGATCTCGCCGTTGTAGATCTCGTCCGGCTGGGCGTACTTGTGCACATCGATCCAGTCCGGGTCGCGGCGCAGGTCATAGGCCACATAAGGGTGGATGATGCCCACAAAGCTGGTGCCGATGGGGTCAGCGTTCATGGCCTTCAGCTGGGTGGCCGCACGGGCGATCAGGTCACTGGTCAGCTGGCAGGTCGCGTCCAGGGTGGCGCGGCTGGTCACAGCGGTCTCCGCGCCGCCTTCGCCGATCTTGGGCGCATAGATCACATTGGTGCCGCCCGCCAGCACATCACGCACGATGGTGTCCAGGGTGCGGCCCGCCTGGCTGGCAATGATCTTGGTTGCCTGCAGGATGTTGTTGTCAATGGAGGTCAGCTGCAGCGTGTCGGTAATGGGTACCCATCCGCCGTACTGCCTAACTTCAGCGGTAACGGTGGAAACGTTCATGGTCTGGCCGTCCGGGGTCACACCCTCGGTCAGCGGAGTGGTGGCCTTGGGCAGGCTGTCATACTTGCGGAACTCAATATTCTTGCCGCCGTTGGCCGGAATGGGATACGGGTCGCCGAACTGGTCATGCACCAGGGCAGGCTCTGCCTGGTCGATCAGGCGCTTCTCGTAAAAGGTTTTCATCTCGGCACTCATGCCGGATGCGCCGGTGGTGTTCTGGTTCTGGGTGCTGGCCGTTGCAAACATCTGCAGATCCAGCTTCATGGTCTTGTCTTTCATAGCTTCCTCCTGTTAAAGTGTAATAACTTCACCCCGCATGACCCGCTTCTCCATCTCTTCCATTTCCTTGCGGCTCATGTGGGATACGTCGATCTTGGTCTGTACCGCGCCGCCGGGGCGGGTACCATTCTCGCCGGGGCGGGCGTTGCGCTGCTGCATCCGGTTCACCACGCCCTGCTCCACCTGCCTGGCCGTGGCGGCCTGCTGCTGTTTCAGGATGTGATCAAAGTAGGCGCTGCGGTAGGCGTTTGTCATAGAAACGCCCGACCGCATCATCTTCTCCACCTCCGGGTTCGCCAACACCTCAGCCATGTTGAAGTCGGGATACTGGGCTTTCAGCTGCTCCGCTTCCCGGTCCCATCCGGCCTGCAGCTCGGCAATGCGGGCCTGCTGGGCACGCTGACGCTCCATCTGCTGGATCATCTGCTGCTGTTCGGTCAGGTGCTTATTCTGGCTTTCCAGCTTGTCCAGCTCCCGGGCCGTCCTGGTGGAAACGCCCTTCTCCATGGCCAGCTTCTCGTAGTAGGCATCGTCTTTCACCGCGCCGTTCCGCACAGCCTCGGTCAGGGCCACCAGGTCGTTGGCATCCGTGCCGTACTTTTCCTGCAGCGCCTGCATCAGACCCTTCATGGCCGGGCTTGCTTCCAGCCTCCGGGTCGCTTCGGTCACGGCGTTCTGCATCAGCTCCTCGGTCAGGTCGGCATACTCTCCGCGCAGCAGCTCACCAAAGGCTTTCCGCCGCTCCTCCGGGCTCTTGGTCTTGCCTTCGCCCTTCTCCTCGCCGTCCTTGCCCTCGGCTTCGTTCTGGTTCTCTGCCGCTTCCTCGTCCAGCTCAGACTTTTCCTCACTGCCAAGGGCTCCCCCCTCGGGGGAGCTGGCGGCGCTCTGCGCCGACTGAGAGGGTGAGCCCTCTTCCCGGCTGCTCCGCTTCAGCACCCCGCTCCGCCGGGCCAGCCGCTCTTCTGCCGGCCGCAGGGCGGGCAGCTCAATGGCATTGCCTTCCCCGTTCGCTGCCCCTGCAGATGCGTTGGGAGAGCTGTCCGCGCCAGCGGACTGAGAGGTTCCGTCCCCGCCCGCAGCACCACCGTCTGCAAACATCTGCAGATCAATGGCATCTGCCTTGTCTGCGTGCAGGTTGATGTACCGCACATGCTCCGGGTAGGCATCCGCCAGCAGGATCAGACCGTCCGTCACCAGTTCAAATTTTGCCAGGCTGTCAGTGCCCTGCTTTGCCTGTACCACCATCAGGTTCCTGTCATCGGCACAGGTCACGGTCCCGCTGTCCAGACTGTAGGCCAGCGTCTGCATCAGCGCGCTCACGGCAGCACACACAATGTCCTGCCCCTTGGGTGCAAACTCCGCGTGCCCCTCGGCCCGCAGGAACATCATGTCCCCCATTTCGTTGTAAGTGATCTGGATCATTCAATTACTCCTTTCACCTTTTACCGTAAAGCCTTCCCGTCATGCCAAAGGCTTTGACCGAGAGGTTTCGCCTCAAATCTGTGTGCCCGCCGGGTCACTTATTCGGATTATTCACGTTCATGGCCCGCTTTGCCGCCTGGGTGGCCAGGCTGTTGCCTCCGCCGCCCACCACAGCCCCCAGGCCGTTGGTCGCCGTCTTTGCGGTGGTCTGTCCGCCGCTGCCGCCGCCCGTGGTTCCGGCCGCCTGTGCAGCGGCCCCGGCCATGGCGCTCATGTTGGTGCCGTTCTGCTGGTCAATGATGGCGCTCAGCTTCTGCAGCTGCTCCATGGCCTGCTGCAGCTGGGTGTACAGGGTACCGTTCTGCTGCACCCGTTCCCGCACCTTTTCGATGCCCTCAAAGTCCATCATGTCCAGCACCGCCAGCGCCGCGTCAGCGTTGGCTGGGGCAAACAGCCCCATCTGGTAGCACTCCTTTGCCGTCTCGTTCTGGGAAAGGCGGCTGAAGGTGCTCTTCTTGGCAGCCGATACCGTGATGTCGAACACCGGCTCGTGGCTGCCCAGCTCCACCCCGCCGATCATGCCACCCGGCTGGGGCTGCAGCATTGCCCCGGAGAACTGCACATACTCCGGCTGGCCGCTGTCGCCGGTAATGCGGTAGACACGGCTCTCGTCGTAGAACTGCCGCATCAGGTCGATGATGAAATAGCACTCCTTTGCAAAGGCCCGGTAAGCGCTTTTCAGCATATCACGGGAGAGCTTCGAGCCAGCCTCCTGCAGCGCCGCAATGGCAGAAGCCGCAGTCAGGCCGCTGGTGGTGCCGCCCTGGGAAACATCCCGGTTGCCGCTGATCTCCTTCAGCTCCGCCACTCTCGCGTCCCGGTAGGTGATCAGGTTGCCCGCCAGCCCCGCTGTCTGTAAGGGCCGCAGGGTCTCGTCCGTCACCCGCCCTGCCGCGTGGACGATGTCCTTGCCAAAATCGGCCAGCTCCTTCTCGTTGATGCCCGCACCGTCCTGGATGATGTACCGCGCCTTGGCCGAAAGCTTCACGTTCTCGTCCATGGCGGCGTTCATCTCGTCAATGGCGGTCTGGGTGTCCTTCATCACGTCGATGTACCCAAAGCCCGCCGGGCTGTCCTCTTCCA
>ERZ827423.1080-NODE-1080-length-29051-cov-12.558387_pt1 | contig 29051 bp, 30 predicted proteins | sample MGYA00519775_ERZ827423 | MGnify/ENA primary metagenome ERZ827423 (study PRJEB31778, sample SAMEA3449296) | human gut metagenome | biome: human gut; feature: human-associated habitat; material: faeces | place: United Kingdom | collected 2010/2012 ... | reverse complement strand
AGGACCTGCTCAATGGATCGATGGTATTGTCCACGATCACGATGCGGGCAAAAGAAGACATCACGCTCAATGGCATCAGCGATGTCAATGACGAGAACTTCATCATTGATCTGTCTACCGTGACCATGATGGGGCCGGACTACAGTACGATCGAAAGCACCAATGAAGACATCGTGCAGATGATCGATTTCGGCTATGATGATTTTGATATCACGATGACCAATGAGTTCTTGCCAACAGATGATGGCACGAATGTAGAAAAGTTGATCCAGGGCGGATCACAGGCTGCATACCAGAGACTGTTCGATGGCAACATCAGCCGTGATTTCGAGCTGCTGTATGATATCGAGTCCAACTGGGATGAGAACAAAGAGCTGCCGGAGTATGTCGAGTTGCCGATCACGATGCATCTTGATCTGAAGGAAGCATCGCTGGTCGATCAGGTCAAGGTCTACAATGCAAACCGCGCGAACGGTTACCTGCTCAGTGCGAAAGCACAGCTGGTCTACACTGACGGCACGACGAGCGATGAGATCGCGATCGATGAAGAACAGTCGATCTATGAATTCAACTTTGAACCGACCAAGCTGGTGGATCGCATCGACATCACCTTTGTAGACGCGACCCATACGCACGCGACCAGAAGCAACATGTTGACGCTGGCCGAGCTGGAGATCATCGGACATGTACCGGCGGATTCGGACAAGGCAGCGCTGCAGGCAGCAGTCACAGCGGCTGAGCAGATCGATACGTCCATCTATACGGATGAGACAGTCGCAGCCTTTGAAGAAGCGCTGAATGAGGCCAAGGCAGTATTGGCCAATGTCGATGTGAAGCAGGATGTCGTAGATGCCGCAGTCGAGAAGCTGCTGGCAGCCCAGGAGGCACTGGAGCGCAAGGACGGCGCGTTTGCCTTCGAATATGGCGATTTCACCTTCACGATGACCAATGAGTTCCTGCCGAGCGATGACGGCACGAACGTGAACAAACTGATCCAGGGCGGCACGGCCGACTCCTATGGCAAGCTGTTTGACGGCGTATATGGCCGTGACTTCGAACTGCTGTGGGATGTCAGCAGCAACCATGATGAAGACGGCGAGCTGCCGGACTATGTAGAACTGCCGCTGACGCTGCATATGACGCTCAACGAGCCGGCATATGTCGATGATGTGACGGTCTATAATGCGAACAAGGCCAATGGTTATCTGACCAGTGCCAAGGCACAGCTGGTCTACACAGATGGCACGACGAGCGATGAGATCGTGATCGACAGCGAACAGGAAGCATACACCTTTACGTTCAACAGCGATAAGACGGTCGAACGCATCGATGTCACCTTCCTGACAGCGGATAGCACATCTGATACCCGGATGAACATGCTCACGCTGGCAGAGATCACCGCGAACGGACGCAAGGTCATGGGAGAAGACACACCGGACAAGAGCGTGCTGGAAGCAGCGATCGCAGAAGCTGAGCAGGTAGATACCGCACTGTATACGCCAGAGAGCGCTGAGGCGTTCACCGAAGCGCTGAACGCGGCAAAGGCTGTAAATGAAGATGCAGAGGCTACTCAGGAACAGATCGATCAGGCAGTGAACGATCTTGCGGCAGCGAAGGCCGGACTGGTTGAGCGTGCAGACAAGAGTGAGCTGAACAGAGCGATCACGGCGGCCAATGCGGTAGATACGGAAAACTGCACGGATAACAGCGTGGCAGCGCTGAAGGAAGCACTGGCAGCGGCAAATGCCCTGCTCGATGATGAGAACGCATCGCAGGATGCAGTCGACGCAGCAGTCAGCGCACTGGATGAGGCCGTTGCTAACATGGTCGCCAAGGCAAGCGATGCGGCAATGAACGCATTGCAGCTGCTGGTGGACAACGCCAACGCCATGAGAGATGACTACAGCGAGGAAGAATTCGCCGATGTGCTGGCAGCGATCAATGAAGCACAGGCATTGCTGGATGATCGCGGCAATACGACACCGGGCCAGATGGTCAGTGCTACGCTGAAGCTGTCCGAGGCGATCCGAGACCTGAACGCAGAAGAGAGCGTAGATGCGCTGAGAGCGGACGTACAGGCCACGATCGACTTCATCAACGAACACATCCTGAACGATGTAGAAGGACTGCGTCCGGGCAAGGAACAGGCACTGAGAGATGCCGTAGCGGCAGCGAAGAACGTGCTGGCTGACGAGAACGCGAGCGCAGATGCGCTGAAGGCAGCGAACAAAGCGATGACCAAAGCCGTACATGAACTGTGGGAGATCGTAGCGAAGGATGAGCTCAACGCGATGATCACCGCAGGCGAAGGCTACCTGGAAGGCGAGTACACGCCGGAAAGCATCGCCGTACTGCAGGCAGCGATCGACGCTGGCCGAACTGTGGCAGCGAACGAAGATGCGACCGTGGCAGAGGTAAGCGGAGCGATCAGCGCGATCGCCGACGCGATTGCCGGACTGGAGAGAGTCACGCTGGATACTTCCGCGCTTGAACACGAGATCGAGCTCGTGAGCGAGATGCTGAAGAACATCGATGACTATATTCCGAGCACCGTAGAGGGACTGGAAGACAAGCTGAACGAAGCGAAGGAAACGCTGACGAACGCCACGACCCAGGCGGAGATCGATGAAGCGACAGAAGCGCTGAGAGAGGCACGTCTGAATGCCAGAACATACGCGGACAAGGAAGCGCTGCAGGAAGCAGTCAATGCCGCGAACAAGCTGGATCTGAGCCTGTATACGGCAGAAAGCCGTGCAGCGGTAGAAGCAGCCGTGAACAATGCCAAGAGCGTGCTGGCGAATGAGCTGGCGACGCAAGAGGAAGTCGATAAAGCATTGGAAGAGGTCAATGCGGCAGTCGACAGCCTGGTGAAGGCTCCGGCAGGAAGCACGAATGCGGATCAGAGCAATACGGGAACCGTGAACACCGCAGGAGCAATGGGCGCATTGATGCTCATGGCAGCTGCAGGAGCGATGGTGATCGGATACAGAAGAAAGAGAAGCTAGTCTTCTGATGACAGAATAGCCTGCTGTCTGAATAAACCAGCAATTATCGAGTAATTGCGAAGGGACTGGAAAGAGGGCTGGGCTTCCACGCATAGAGCGGGATCTGATATAGATCCTGCTCTTCGTATTATAGAATGGGAATGGAGTGCAGATATGAAGAAAAAAATAATGATATATCTCAGTCTTTGTCTGCTGATCCTGACGGGATGCATGGGTGGTAAGACATATCCTGAGATCAAACTGGATCCAGGAAATGGGGGAGTCAAGTCTATCTCCATGGATGATGCGATTGCCAAGAAAGATAATGGAGAAAACTTTTTGTTGATCGTCACACAAAGCAATTGCCTATATTGCATGGATTTTTTTGCACAGTCAGATGACTATATAAAAGAAAAAGGTATCATGTTGTGGTGCATCATATTAGATGAAGAGGACTACAGCGAGCAGCAAAATTTGAAATTGGTTCATGAGCATTTCGGTGATTTCAGTTCAACGCCATCCCTTTATTATGTAGGGGAAGGTACGACGCAAGATACTTTGTTATCAAGTGAACAGGAAGTCAGCCTGGAAAGCTATAAGAAATGGCTGAAAGAAAATCATATCGTAGAATGATGGGATATCCTGAGAGGTTGTGATCACGAAAAGAGACTCCTATGCAGGATATCATATCAAGACCGGGATGTTTATCCTGGTCTTTTATTTGAGCGGTATTGTCTACAAGCAAGTGGAGAATGATTGCTGTGTTGGTGTTTATCACGGCCGTCAGACGCTGGTCAAAATAAGAATGATCATCGAAAGGCAGGACCCGAAGGAAGAAGTGCCGACCCCTAAATTACGATCATTGATGCATTTTTTAGAAAATGGTCGCTGTGTGAATTAGATCGTGCAAGTCTGCTTGTGCATAATTAGATATTCTATAAATAGAACCCGCAGTTGATGATTGTCGCGTGCTTTCTTATCGAACAGATTCCTGATTTCGGACACTCAGAGAATGTGTCTGGTCGTGTTTGCCGTGTCACAAAGTCTTATTCATCGTCATCTTCTGACACCATCCGGCATAGACTCTCTCTGGGAGGAATCAGATGGAAACATTTTGCGGTGTCCGCTGTCATCTGCAGCGCCTTGGTCAGGGAGATGGGGTCATCCTGCTGCATGGCTGGGGACAGGACATGCGGATGATGCGCTTGATCCAGAATGAGCTGAAGGACCATTACCGCGTGGTGAACCTGGATCTGCCGGGGTTCGGGGAGAGCGGTGAGCCCAGCGCGCCATGGGGGATCGAGGAGTATGCCCGCTTCATCCATGAGATCGCTGAGCATGATCATATGGAAGCGCCGATCTTGATCGCACATTCGTTCGGCGCACGCATCGCCATTCGCTACGCTTCGCGTTATCCGACAAAGAAAATGGTGCTCAGCGGTGCGGCCGGCATACGCGCCCCACTGTCGTGGCAGCGGCGGGCGAGCCAGCACTGGCATCATCTGAAGAGGCGGATGGGCATGCGCGGCTCTGCGGGCAGCCCGGATTATCAGAAGGCGAGTCCGATCATGAAACAGGTGCTGGTGCGGGTGGTGAACGAAGATCTCAGCCCGGACCTCTCTGCGATCCGCTGTCCGGTATTGCTCATCTGGGGCAGCGAGGATCGGGAGACGCCGCTGTGGATGGGGAGAAAGATGGAAAAGGAAATCCCCGGTGCGCGCATGATCGTGTATCGCGATGAAGATCATTTTGCTTATTATCATCAGGGCTTCCGGTTCATGCGGGATGTCTGTGCTTTCCTGGGGTGCGGTTATGATCTGGATTGAGATCGCGGCCTTGATCGCTTTGCAGATCCAGGATGGGTACCGGGCGCTGAAGGTGTTTCAGCAGTGTCATTATCATATCGACCGCTACCGGGACTGGATCATCGAGCGGATCTCGCTGGCCGCTGCTGTCCGGCGGATCGCGCATTATCTGCCGTTTCTGTTGTTTCTGCTGGTGAAGGATGCACAGGCGCGCAGCGGATCGATCATCTGCATCATCCTGATCTATCTGTCGATGAAGCTGCGGGCGGTGAAGACAGGCGGCGCCTCGCTGCGCTTTACCGCGCGGGCCCGCCGGCTGATCATCGTTCTGCTTGCGGCCGATGCGGCAGTCACAGCGTTCATCCGCACGCAGTTGAGCATTGAGCTGTATATCTGCCTGATTCCGCTGTTGTGGACGCTGCCGTGGATCCTGCTGCCGGCCGCGGCCTGCATCGTCTTCCCGCTGGAGCATCTGATCCAATCGGTATATATGAAGGATGCCAAGCTCAGGCTTGCGGGCTGCCGCGGGCTCTGTGTCGTGGGCATCGGCGGCAGTTATGGCAAGACGAGCGTCAAGCAGATCGCGTATGCGCTGCTGAGCAAAGAGCGCTATACGCTCAAGACGCCGCATTCGTATAATAACCGCATGGGCATCAGCCGCACGATCCGCTCCCGGCTCGATCCCCTGCATGAGGTGTTCCTGTGTGAGATGGGAGCGGATCATCGTGGCGAGCTGCATGAGCTGATGCGTTTTGTCCAACCGGACATCACGGTGCTGACGGCCATCGGTCCGCAGCATCTGCAGACATTCGGCTCCATGGACAACATCGTGCGGGAGAAGATGCGCATGGTGGAAGATCTGCGCGAAGATGGCTGCGCCATCTTGAATATCGACAATCCGTATATCCGGGAATGGAAGCGGGAAAACCCCTGTCAGATCATCACCTTCGGCCGATCACAAGAGGCCGATGTGCGCATCAAAGATGTCCGCTATGATCTGCATGGGGCGCATTTCACGCTGTGCATCGATGGGGAAGAGACGGCGTTTGACACGAAGCTGCTGGGCGAATGCAACATTTACAACATCGCGGCGGCAGTGGCGCTGGCCAGAAAGCTGGGCATAGGGATGTCCGCGATCCAGCATGCGGTCAGCGAGCTGGGCTATGTGGAGCATCGGCTGGAGATGAAGCTGCATAGGGATATGGTGCTCATCGACGATGCCTTCAACGCTAATCCTGAAGGCGCCGCGGCAGCCTGCGATGTGCTGGCGCAGATGCCCGGCTGGCGCATCCTGGTCACGCCGGGGATGATCGATCTGGGCGAACAGCAGGAACAGTTCAACCGCTGTCTGGGCACGCATGCGGCCGGCTGCGCGGATGAAGTGATCCTGGTCGGCGGAAAGCAGGTGCAGCCGCTGCGCCAGGGATTGCTCGAGGGCGGCTTTGATGAAGATCGCATCGGGCAGGTCATGACGATGCAGGAGGCCTTTGCCTGCTTTGAACAAAGCCCGCATGCGGATAAGGTCGTGCTCATCGAGAACGATGTGCCGGATGTGCTGAACCGATGACGCCTTCGCGCATAGAATGAGACAGTGAGGGATGAAATGAAGATCAGAGTCTTGTTTCTCTATGGCGGAGACAGTGTAGAGCATGAGATCAGCATCATCAGCGCCCTGCAGGCGATGGATGGGCTGGATACAGAGCGCTATGAGGCGATCCCCTGCTATGTCAGCAAGCAGGGGGACATGTATGGCGGAGAGCATCTGCGGAAGCTGGCGCATTACCGTGATCTGGACGCTTTGCTGCAGCGAGTGACACGCGTGCACATCGAGCGGCGAAGGGGACAGCCGGTGCTGGTCCGGGATGAGGCCCGGCGCTTTTCCCGGGCCATTCCCTTCGACATCGTCTTTCCGATCCTGCATGGCGTCAACGGCGAGGATGGCAGTGCTGCCGGCTTCTGCCGCATGCTGCATCTGCCCTTCTGTGAAAGCGATGTGCTGTGCGGCGCGATCGGCCAGGACAAGGCGATGCAGAAACGATTGCTGCAGCAGGCGGGGCTGCCGATCTGCCCGTATGCCGTGGTGAAAAAGCAGGAGGGAAGCGGGGGATGGCGCAGGACGCTGTCAGCGCTGCGCATGCCAGTGATCCTCAAGCCTTCCCTGCTGGGCTCCAGCATCGGCATCGAGAAATGCGAAGATCTGGACGCTTGCCTGCAGGCGCTCCCGCACATCTTCGCCTATGGGGATGAAGCGATCGCGGAGACCTGCGTGCCAGACATGCGCGAGTTCAACTGCGCCATCCTGCATACGCCTTACGGATATCGGGTCAGCGCCGTAGAGGAAGTCACTCGCGGCAAGGATATCCTCGATTATGAGGATAAGTATATGGGCGGCGATGGCAAGGGCATCATCAGCACGAAGCGGGTCTGGCTGAAGGAAGAGCCGCTCGTGCATCAGGTCCAGCAGCTGACCATGCGCTTTGGCAAGATGCTGGGCGTGCGCGGCGTGGCCCGTGTCGATTTCCTCTATGATCCGCAGCAGGAACAGCTGTATGTGAATGAGATCAACACCATCCCCGGTTCCTTGTCTTGTTATCTGTGGGCATGGGAAGGGGTGGAATTCCCGCAGCTGCTCGATCTGATCATCCGGGATGGATTAGAGGCATACCGGGAGAGGAGGAGGCGGCTGAGCAGCTATGACACGAATGTGCTGCAGCAGGCTGATCTGCGCGGGACGAAGAAATAGGCGGGGCCATCCCCGCCTTCGCTTCATTTGCCTTTCCGCCGTGAATTCCCTATAATGGGAAACGGAAGAGAGGAAGATATGATGCGTGAAGAAGAAAAGCAGGAACGATTCCGCAGCCATCTGCTGCGATGGTATGCGCAGGAAGGGCGGCGTCTGCCATGGCGGGAGCACATCACCCCGTATCGGACATGGGTGAGCGAGATCATGCTGCAGCAGACGAGGGTGGAAGCGGTGATCCCTTATTTTGAGCGGTTCATCACCACCTTTCCCTCGCTGCGCGATCTGGCTGAGGCCGATGATGATCTGTTACATAAGATGTGGGAAGGCCTGGGCTATTACAGCCGTGTGCGGAACATGAAGAAATGCGCGCAAGTCTGTGTGGAGCGCCATGACGGAGAGCTTCCGCATACCAGGGATGCGCTGCTGGAGCTGCCGGGCATCGGTCCGTATACGGCCGGTGCGATCGCCTCCATCGCCTGCAATGAGCGGGTATGCGCGGTGGATGGCAATGTGCTGCGTGTCTTTTCACGGATCCTCTGCAGCGAAGAGGACATCAGCGCCGCATCGGCCAAAAAGAAGATCGAGCAGAGCATGACGGCATATCTTCCGGATGCCGCGCAGATCAGTGCGTTCAACCAGGCGCTGATGGATCTGGGGGCGATGGTCTGTCTGCCGAAAGGGGAGCCGCGCTGTGCGCAGTGCCCGGTGCAGACAGAGTGTGCGGCGTTTGCATGCGGCATGCAGACGCAGCTTCCGGTGCGTACGGCCAAGAAACCGCGGCGCATCGAAGAGCATACGGTGCTGATCTATGCGTGCCAGCAGCGTCTGCGGCTGATCCGCCGGCCGAGCAAGGGACTGCTGAGCGGTCTGTATGGCTTTGAGATGACGGAGGAGCGGCTGAGCGAAGAGGCGGTGAAGCAGGCCCACCCGGATGAACGGGTCGTCGCGCTCGGCCATCATGTCCATGTGTTCACCCATGTGGAATGGCATATGGACGCGTTCCTGATCGAGACGAAGACGGCTGATGCGTCGTATCACAGCCCGCAGGAGATCGATCGCCGCTATGCGCTGCCGACTGCCTTTCGGCCCTTTTATCAGGCAGCCCTTCGCTGTATGAAAGAAATGGGGCATATCTATGAAAAATGAGAAGATCGTGAAGCTGCTGCAGGCGTTTACGCCATGGGATGCGCAGGAGGCCGCTGATGTCGAGAGCGCCCTGCGCGCGGTCCGTGCTTTTGATGACATCGCCAGCCGCAGCAATCCCATCGTGCATTTATGCGCTTCTCCCTGGATCATGAGCCGGGACATGAAGAAGGTGCTGCTGGTCTATCACCGGATCTATGATTCGTGGGGATGGTGCGGCGGGCACTGCGATGGGGAAGAGGACCCCTGCTTCACCGCTCTGCGTGAGGGAAAGGAAGAAAGCGGCCTGCGCCGGCTGAAGATCGATGAGCGGCTGCTGGGTGTCGATGTGCTTCCGGTGCCCAGGCATATGAAGGACGGCCGTCAGCTCAGCGCCCACCTTCATCTCAATTTCACCTATCTCTGCTTTGCGGATGAGCATGAAGCGCTGCATCACTGTGAGCGTGAGGTCAAGGGCGCCATGTGGGTCGATCGCGAGGCGGTGAGCGAGCTGGTCAGCGAAGCGCATATGATCCCGGTCTATGCGCGGCTTTCTCAGCGGGCGCTGCGCCGTTATCCCCAAAAAGCCTAGCCCCGCGTACCTGTTTCGCATATCCTGTAAGGAATGCGGGGTGGCTGTATGAATGTGAAAGTGATGAAGTTTGGAGGAACTTCGCTCAGCGACAGACAGGCACGGCAGGCGGCTTACCGCCATGTGCGGCGCGAGCTGGAAACGGGCAGGGTGCTCGTGGTCGTTTCGGCGATGGGGCGCAGTCCGGATCCTTACGCGACCGATACGCTGCTGCAGATCGGGTCCCCTCTGCTTTCTGCGCAGGAGCGGGCCCGGCTGCTGTCGATCGGCGAGCAGCTCTCTTCGCTGCGGGTGAGCGGTGAGCTGCGAGAGGCAGGGATCGACGCCTATGCGCTGCCGCTTCATCAAAGCGGGATCGTGACGGACGATGATTATGATTATGCGCATGTCCGCGCCTTGCGTGCGCAGGGCGTGCGGGCCGCGCTGGACGAGCATGCGGTCGTCGTCGCCTGCGGCTTCATCGCTGCCAGCGTCCGCGGAGAGGTGACGACGCTGGGCAGGGGAGGAAGTGACTTCAGCGCCGTGCTGTTCGCGCATATGCTCGGGCTGGAAGAGGCAGACATCTACACCGATGTAGATGCGGTCTACAGCATGGATCCCAGGGTCGATCCATCTGCCTGCCGCCATGAGCGTCTCAGCTATGAGGAGATGCTCAAGCTGCACAGCCGGGTGCTCCATGCGCGCTGTGTCCGCTATGCGCAGGCGCATCATATCCGCATCCATCTGCGGGGGACATTTTCTGATACGGCAGGCACGCTGATCGCATGAACGTGGAAAATGCGGCGCGGGCGTGGTATAATAAGGACGAGGTGATGAGCAATGCAGACGATCATTTTGGTCGATGACATGCAGTGCGAGCACTGCGCTGCTAAGATCGATCACGCCCTTTCAGACACCGGGATCCGCTATACGGTGGATCTGCCGCGCAAGGCAGTCATCGTGGATGGGACCCAGGATGATGTGATGAAGGCACGCGCCGTGATCGATGAGATCGGATTTACAGTCAAATAGTGAAAAAAGCTGCCGCGGCAGCTTTTTTAATCGTCTTCCGTCAGCCAGAACAGCGACAGGAAAGCACACAGCGCACACCCCAGCGCATACCATTTCTCAACGGCAGGATGCAGCGTCGCATAGTGGTAAAGAGAAGGAAACCCAAACAGGATGAAGCAGGCATGGTCGAGCGTGACGAGCACCAGCAGGATCAGGGCAGCCATCTTGATCTTCTTCATCAGATTCACCCGTTATCATCTTATGAAAGTTGGGGCTTGTTATGAATGAATCCGGATGGTTTCACATACATTAGGGTGAAGAAAGGAAGACGGAAATGAAAAAGAAAATCATGATTATTGCCGCCGCGGCTGTTGTGGTCATCGCGTTTCTGTTTCTGTTCCTGAGGGAAAAGCCCTTTGAAGACAGGCTTCAACAGACGCTTGGCAGCTTGAACAGCTATCTTCTGGAAGGGGTGATGGAGGTCGCTGAGGGAGAAGACACCAAGTCCTATGATGTGAGCGTAAAATACCTGAAGCAAGACGATCAGGATTATTTCAGGGTCGCGATGAAGGACAGCGGGATGAATCAGAAACAGGAGATCATCCGCAATGCGGAAGGGGTGTTCGTGGTCACGCCTACCCTCAATCAGATCTTCAAGTTCCAGGGAAACTGGCCATCCAATTCGCTGAAGCCTTATCTGTTACAGTCCATGCGGGAGATCGCGGCGGATGAGAGCGCCCAGATCGAACAGACAGAGGAAGGCTATCAGATCAGCGCCGGGGTCACCTATCCCAATAACCGCAATTTCACACAGCAGGAGATGGTCTTCTCTGATGATCTGAAGATCAAGAGCGTGCAGATCTTTGATGATGATCATGTGCTGCAGATGAAGATGCTCTTCTCCAAGGTCGATTATGAACCGGGGCTCACGGCGGAGGATTTCCAGGTGCCGCAGCAGCTGGAGAAGGAGACGGCAGCTGAGCCGATCACCGATGAGGATCTGCCGCTGATGCCGATGGAGACCTTCGGCGCGGTGCTGAGCAACAGCTCTGTGGTGGAAAATGACGGAAAGGTCCAGTATGTTCTGGAATACACCGGAGAGAAGAACTTCACCATCGTGGAGGAGGTCGCGGAAAGCGAGGAGACGACGCAGACCATCATCATGAGCGGCTCTTTGGTCGATGGGCTGAACATGGTGGGACGCTATGACGGCAATCACATGACCAGCGTCATCAATTCGGTGCGCTATACCATTTACAGCGACGACCTCAGCGAGGAAGAGATGAGCGCCGTGCTGCAAAGCATGCAGGTGGTCGTGATGAAGTGATGGTGAGACGAGGAGATGTCTTCTATGCGAACCTTTCGCCGGTGGTCGGAAGCGAACAAGGCGGCACGCGGCCGGTGGTCATCGTACAGAATGACAAAGGCAACCGGTATTCGAAAACGGTGATCGTGGCGCCGGTCTCCAAGCAGATGAGCAAGCCGCCGATCCCCACGCATGTCATCTTCAGCGCGGCGCAGCTCTCTCATGTGTCGATGATCCTGTGCGAACAGCTGCGGACGATCGACAAGAGCAGGCTGCTGCAGTGGATCTGCAGGCTGGATGAACAGACGCTGGAACGGGTAGGAGAAGCGATTCGCGTCAGTCTTCATGTATAGGCAGGGCATGATGCTCTGCTTTTTTCTTGCGCTGGCAAAGGTGAGAGGGACGTCCAGTGATTTGTGATAAAAATTGTAGAAAAACCTATTGTCAAATGAAAAAGACCATGCTATTATATATGAGCGCTAAGGCAAACTTGGCAGAAGCAGTCGATGGAGTAGTACTCAAGTGGCTGAAGAGGCGCCCCTGCTAAGGGTGTAGGTCGGGAAACCGGCGCGAGAGTTCAAATCTCTCCTACTCCGCCATTTTTATTCAGTGCAGTCGATGGTCCAGTGGTGTAGTGGTTAACATGCCTCCCTGTCACGGAGGAGATCGTGGGTTCGAGTCCCATCTGGACCGCCATCTTAAAAAAAGATGAAAAAGTGCTTGCCAAAAGCAAAAAGATATGGTAATATATCTCCTGTCAGATGCAAATGTAGTTCAATGGTAGAACACAGCCTTGCCAAGGCTGATACGGGGGTTCGATTCCCCTCATTTGCTCCATTAGTTCATGTAGGTCTTTGAAAAAAGACCTTTTTTATATATTAGGAAAAAACGATAGATGTACTGATCTTGAACGAGAGCCATCGCAACGAGGTTAAGGTTTTGCCGTGCGCTTGCTGCCGGAGCGGCGTTCCCATTGGCGGTCACAGCACTTCCAGCAGACCAGCGCGATCAGCATGCCGGCGGCGGTGTCGCTGAGAAAATGCGCGCCCATCACGATCCGGGAGAACATCATGAGGAAGATGCCTGCGCATACGCAGCAGGCGAGCAGATGGCGCTGTGGGTAAAAGCGGGGCAGCAGCATGGAGAACAGGAAGAGCAGCGTGCAGGCCAGGGTGCTGGTGTGTCCGCTGGGGAAAGAGGTGCCAGCCTGCGCACAGGGACGGTACCAGACACAGAACTGCGCCGCATCCTCCATCTGGCGATAACGGATCCTTCCCCACAGGAGCTTCAGCGCGCCGGTGATGATCAGCACGGTGAACAAGAGCTGAAGGTAAGCGATGAGGAAAGGACGGATGCGCGCCTTCTGGGCCGGGGAAAGCCGGCGGCGAAGGAACAGGCAGAGGAGCAGCGCACACGCCATCGCCAGCAGAACTGTCACGCTGGCAGAAGGCCGGGGAAAGATGCGTGATGCTTCCTGGGCAAAGAGGAGCGTTGCACCTCCCCATCCGATATAGGCGGCAGGACGTCTGTCAGCGATCAGCGCGAAGCACAGGGCCAGCATCAGCTTCATGATCAGCGGCCAGCCATCCTGCAAGAGGATGGCGAACAGATGGTCTGGGGCATAGAGCGCGTCGCTGATGGCGAGGTCCCAGCGTGCGCCGGCCAGCAGCAGGATGATGCCGGTGCAGGACATGAAGATGGTCAGGTTTCTTTTCATCATTGCCTCCATTTCCCCGCGCTGGCGATGCGCGGCGCAAATGTGTTTTGCTTATTTATCCGGATCAGCAAAAACGCCTTGAATTTATCGGTTCCCTTCGTTATCATGAGGATAAGAAGTGAGGAGAGAGATTGTGATCGATCTGTTGGCAGCAATCGGCTGCAGCGCCTGTGTCTCTATGGTGATGCGCTGGAGCGAGGGATATGTGCAAGATAAGACCGGGATGCTCGCGGTCAATTATATGGTCTGCAGTTTGTTCGCGCTGTTGTGCTGTTCTGCGATCGGCTTTGATGCGCCCAGCTTTGTCTGCGGCGCGCTCATGGGCGTGCTGCTGGTCGCAGGATTGATCCTCCTGCAATACAATATCCATCGCCATGGCGTGATCGTCTCCTCGCTGTACACCCGTTTGGGCGTGATCGTGCCGATCCTGTTTTCCATCGTCCTGTTTGATGAGCGGCCTGCGGTGATCCAGCTGCTTGGCATTGCGTTGGCCATCGTCTCGATCATCTTTCTCAATTCCCGCAAAGGGGAGAAGGGCATCGGCTGGAGCCTGATCCTGCTGTTGGCGGCGAACGGCACTTGCGATGCGATGAACAAGGTGTATGAGACGGCCGGCAGTCCGGTGTATAACGGGCAGTTTCTGATGATCGCGTTCGTCTGCGCCATGCTGCTGAGCTTGTTCATGCTGTTGACGGGCAATGGGCGGATCGGGAAAAGGGAAGCGCTGGCCGGCGTCATGCTCGGGATCCCTAATTATTTTTCCTCGCGTTTTCTGCTGTATTCCCTGCAGACGCTGGATGCGATCATCGTCTATCCGATGTACAGCGTGCTCACGGTGATCGTGATCACATTGCTGGGCATGGGCATCTGGCATGAGCGGATCACGAAGCGGACGGCGCTGGGCATGCTGCTCATCCTGTTGTCTGTGGCGTTCATGAATGTACGATGAGGACCGGTGAAGACCGGCTTTTTTTCTGCAGATGCAAAAGAGCCCCGCAAGAGGGCTCTTTTACGGCATAGGGACTCACTGATTCAGGATCGCGCTGCCCAGGATCTGGTCAAATTCGCGGATGTCGCACTTGGCGGCGACCTTCAGCGTGAAGTGACCTGCCTTTGTCCACAGGTCCAGTTCGGCATCCAGATCAAAATGCCCGGTATTCTCCGATGACCACATGTCGATGGAGCGATAGGGGATGGAATAGACCTCTTTTTTCTTGCCGGTGATCCCCTGGACATCGGTGAAGATGATCCGCTTGTCGGTGAGCGCGGCCTTGTCGCGTACGGTCGCGTAGCACTGCAGCACATGTTCGCCGGGGATGAGGATGTCCAGGATGGCGTCGGAAGGCTCACATTTGCGGATGAAGCTCCAGGTCATGATCGGATCGCTGTTTACTGCCATATCGATTCCTCCAGTCTGATTCCAGTATATCACGATAAATGAAAGCGGTAAACAAATCACTGTTTAATTCACGGCTTTAGTGTGTTAAAATAGTAGACATAGTAAAGGTTTGCTGGAAAGGGGTATGGCATGGCAAAAACGCAGGAAAGCAACAAGAACAAGGAAATGTATGAGTGCATTTTGAGGCTGAAGGATCTGGATCAGTGCGAACGGTTTTTCAGCGATCTGTGCTCCATCACGGAATTGAACGCGATGGAACAACGGTTCATGGTCGCCAAGATGCTGCATGAGGGCAAGGTATACACAGAGATCTGTGAGCAGACACATGCCAGCAGCGCCACCATCAGCAGGGTGAACAGAGCACTTAACTATGGAAAGAATGCCTTGCGAGAGGTTTTTGAATGTATGGAGGAAAGGGCTGAAGAGAAATGAAACAACTGATGTTAGGAAATGCGGCTGTGGCACGCGGACTTTATGAAGCCGGCTGCGCGGTCGTTTCCAGTTATCCCGGTACGCCGAGCACCGAGATCACGGAAGAAGCGGCAAAATATGATGAGATCTACTGCGAATGGGCGCCGAATGAAAAGGTCGCGCTCGAAGTCGCTTTCGGCGCTTGCCTGGCAGGCAGACGCAGCTTCTGCGGAATGAAGCATGTGGGGCTCAATGTGGCTGCCGATCCGCTGTTCACGATCGCGTACACGGGCGTCAATGCCGGTCTGATCATCGGCGTGGCGGATGATCCGGGAATGCATTCTTCACAGAATGAGCAGGACAGCCGCCATTATGCCAAGGCGGCGAAGGTGCCGATGCTGGAGCCTTCCGATTCCGCAGAAGCGCTGGAATTTGCCAAGCTGGCTTATGAGATCTCCGAGCGTTTCGATACGCCGGTGCTGTTGAAGATGTGCACGAGGGTCTCTCATTCGCAGAGCATCGTGGATACGGGAGAGCGTGTGCTGCCGCAGCTGAAGCCATATGAAAAGGATGTGGCGAAAAATGTCATGATGCCGGGCAATGCGATCCGCCGTCATCCGATCGTGGAACAGCGCACCCGCGATCTGATCGCATATGCGGAAAGCGCGCCGGTCAACCGGGTGGAGATGGGCGATACGAAGCTGGGCATCATCACGTCCTCGACTTCTTATCAGTATGCGAAGGAAGTGTTCGGCGATCAGGCGAGCATCCTGAAGCTGGGCATGATCTATCCGCTGCCTGAGCAGCTGATCCTTGACTTTGCGTCAAAGGTGGATCGGCTGGTCGTGATCGAGGAGCTCGACGCCGTGATCGAAGAGCATTGCCGACAGCTTGGCCTGGAGGTGAGCGGCAAGGATATCCTGCCGCTGGAAGGCGAGTATTCACAGCGGCTCATCGCGCAGAAGCTCGGCGTTTCGGTGCCGGAAGGAAAGAAGATCGACGATGCCATCCCGGTGCGTCCTCCGGTCATGTGCGCAGGCTGCCCGCACCGCGGCATGTTCTATACGCTGCACAAGAACAAGGTGACGGTCATGGGAGACATCGGCTGTTATACGCTGGGCGCGGCGGCGCCGCTGAGCGCGATCGATGTGACGGCGTGCATGGGCGCCAGCATCACAGCGCTGCATGGCTACAACAAGGCGCTCAATGAGGAAAACGCAGGCGCGGCCGTAGCGATCATCGGCGACTCCACCTTCATGCATTCCGGCATGACCGGACTGGCCAATATCGCGTATAACCAGAGCAATTCCACGGTGATCATCCTGGATAACTCCATCACCGGCATGACCGGGCACCAGCAGAATCCAACCACCGGATACAACATCAAGGGCGATCCGGCCGGAAAGATCGATCTGGAATCGCTGTGCCGGGCGATGGGCATCAACCGCGTGCGCGTGGTCGATCCTTATGATCTGGCCGCATGCGACCGTGTGCTGAAGGAAGAGCTGGCTGCGCCGGAGGCGTCTGTCATCATCAGCCGCAGGCCGTGCGTGCTGCTCAAGTATGTGAAGACGAAGCCGCCGGTGAAGGTCGATCCGAACAAGTGCGTGGGCTGCCGTTCCTGCATGGGGCTGGGCTGTCCGGCCATCAGCATCAAGGACAAGAAGGCCGTCGTGGACAACACGCTGTGCGTAGGCTGCGGCGTCTGCGAACAGCTCTGTCCGGTAGATGCATTTGAACATACAGAGGGGGCGTGCTAATATGACAAAGAACATCATGATCGTCGGTGTCGGCGGACAGGGATCGCTGCTGGCCAGCAAGATGCTGGGCAAGCTGCTGCTGGCACAGGGCTATGACGTCAAGGTATCAGAGGTGCATGGCATGAGCCAGCGCGGCGGCAGCGTGGTCACTTATGTGCGTTATGGGGAGCATGTGTATTCTCCGATCATCGAGCAGGGAGAGGCAGACATGATCATCTCGTTCGAGCAGCTGGAAGCAGCCAGATGGCTGCCCTATCTGAAGGAAGGCGGCAAGGTCGTCGTCTCCACACAGATGATCGATCCGATGCCGGTCATCACCGGTGCGATGGACTATCCGCAGGATCTCATCGCCAAGATGCGCGCGGCGGGTGCCGATGTGGATGGTGTGGACGCCCTGCAGCTGGCAGAGCAGGCTGGTTCTGCCAAGGCCGTGAACATCGTGCTGATGGGACGGGTGTCCCGCTACTTTGACTTCCCGCTGGACGCCTGGCATCAGGCGCTGGAGGAAAGCGTTCCGTCGAAATTCATCGAATTGAACAGAAAGGCATTCGCGTTGGGCAGAGAGGAGCAGGATGCGGCGCAGGCATGACGCGCCGATCAGAGCAAATATGGAGAATCAAAATCACAATCATTATTTTCAGCCGGAAAACGAGACGATGCCGGCAGAACAGATCAAGGCGCTGCAGAGCGAACGGCTCGTGAAACAGGTGCAGCATGTCTATGATCATGTGGAATATTATCGCAAGAAGATGGATGAGCAGGGGGTCAGCCCTCAGGATATCCATGGGGTCGAGGATCTGCACAAGCTGCCGTTTCTGACCAAGGAGGATCTGCGGCAGGCTTATCCTTACGGCCTGCTCGCCAAGCCGCTGTCTGAGTGTGTGCGCATCCAGTCGACCAGCGGGACGACCGGCAGGCGTGTCGTCGCCTTTTATACGCAGCATGACCTCGATCTGTGGGAGGAATGCTGTGCCCGCGCCATCGTCGCCGCGGGCGGAACGAAAGAGGATGTCGTCCATGTCTCTTATGGATACGGATTGTTCACCGGCGGTCCGGGGCTCAACGGAGGATCGCATAAGCTGGGCTCGCTGACCCTGCCGATGTCCAGCGGCAATACGGACCGGCAGATCCAGTTCATGTGCGATCTGGGATCGACCATCCTGTGCTGCACGCCGTCCTATGCGGCCTATCTGGCTGAGACGATCTGTGAGCGCGGCCTGCGGGATCAGATCAAGCTGAAGGCCGGCATCTTCGGCGCAGAGGCATGGACGGAGGAAATGCGCCGGGACATCGAGAAGAAGCTCGGCATCCGCGCTTATGACATTTACGGGCTGACGGAGATCAGCGGCCCGGGCGTCGCTTTCGAGTGTGAGGATCAAAGCGGCATGCATATCAACGAGGATCATTTCATCGCCGAGATCATCGATCCGGCCACAGGCGAGGTGCTGCCGGAAGGGTCAAAGGGCGAACTGGTGTTCACCAGCATCACCAAGGAGGCGTTCCCGCTGCTGCGTTACCGCACCAGGGATATCTGCGTGCTCTCGCGTGAACAATGCTCCTGCGGCCGCACCTTCGTGAAGATGAGCAAGCCGATGGGCAGGAGCGATGACATGATGATCATCCGCGGCGTCAATGTGTTCCCGTCACAGATCGAGACCGTGCTGCTCAATCAAGGACTGACTTCGAATTATCAGATCATCGTCGACCGGGTGAACAACAGCGATACGCTGGATGTGAACGTGGAGATGACCCCGGAGATGTTCGCTGACTCGGTAGGCACGCTCTCTCAGCAGGAGAAGGCGCTGAAGGGCGCGCTGAAATCGATGCTGGGCATCCAGGCCAATGTGCATCTGGTGGAACCAAAGTCGATCACGCGCAGCGAAGGCAAGGCCGTGCGTGTCATCGACCGCCGCAAACTGTATTAGGAGGTGCCGGATATGGCTGTAAGACAGATATCGGTATTCATGGAGAACAAGGTCGGTCCATTGGCCGAGATCACCACGCTGCTTGCGCAGCACCAGATCAACATGCGCGCGCTTTCCGTCGCGGAAACGCAGGATTTCGGCATCCTGCGCATCATCGTCGAGGAGCCGGAAAAGGCAGAGCAAGTGCTGAAGGACAATCAGATCATCTTCCGCGAATCCTCGGTGCTGGCCGTGTTGATGGAGGATCGTCCCGGAAGCATGGCTGCGGTCGTCGATCTGCTGGCGCAGGCAGGCATCCCGGTGGAATATGCCTATGCGTTCATCACGCGCCAGGCGGACAACGCCTGCCTGATCCTGAAGGTGAAGGAGGATGAAGCAGCAGAGGCGCTGCTGGAAAAAGAAGGCGTAAGATCGCTGAGCGAACAGGAACTGAATACATTGTAGGACAAAGGGAATCTGCGGCTGTCGCAGGTTCCTTTTTTAACGCCATTCACTTTATTGATTTTATGTAATAAAGCGTTGACTTTAACGCTTTTGTGTGTTAAATTAAAACCAACGTAAATGAAAGGGGTTACGAAACGTATGGGTATCAAGATTGCAATGCTGGTGGTGTTCTTTGCCGTCATGGTCGGGATCGGCATCTATTGCCGCAGACATGCGACAGATGTGAAGGGGTTCGTTTTGGGCGGGCGCAGCGTCGGCCCGTGGCTCACGGCGTTTGCCTATGGCACTTCTTATTTTTCCGCCGTCATCTTCGTTGGCTATGCCGGGCAGTTCGGCTGGAAATATGGCGTGGCGACAACCTGGATCGGCGTGGGCAATGCGCTGATCGGCTCGCTGCTCGCCTGGGCGGTGCTGGGACGCAGGACCCGCATCATGACGCAGCATCTCAACGCGGCGACCATGCCGGAGTTCTTCGGCAGGCGCTTTGGCAGCAAAGCGCTGAAGGTCGGCGCGTCGCTCATCATCTTCATCTTTCTGATCCCGTACACGGCTTCGCTGTATAACGGGCTGTCCAGGCTGTTCGCGATGGCATTCTCGGTCGATTATACGGTCTGCATCATCCTCATGGCCTTGTTCACCGGCATCTATGTCATCGCCGGCGGATATATGGCGACGGCCATCAATGATTTCATCCAGGGGATCATCATGCTCATCGGCATCATCGTCATCATCGCTGCGGTGCTCAATACGCAGGGCGGCTTCACCTCAGCGATGAACGCGTTGGCCAATGTGAGCGATCCGGCTGTCAGCGCATCGCCGGGCGCATTCACCTCATTGTTCGGACCGGATCCGCTCGGACTGCTCGGCGTCGTGATCCTGACATCGCTGGGCACCTGGGGACTGCCGCAGATGGTCCAGAAGTTTTATGCGATCAAAAGTGAATCCGCAGTCAAGAAGGGCATGATCATCTCCACGGTGTTCGCCATGGTCGTCTCCGGCGGCTGTTATTTTCTGGGCGGGTTCGGCCGTCTGTTTGCGGATCAGGTCAATATCGCCGCAGATGGGTATGACGCCATCATCCCGACGATGCTTTCCGGACTGTCAGATTTGGTGATCGCGCTGGCCGTCATCCTGGTGCTCTCCGCGAGCATGTCTACGCTCTCTTCTCTGGTCATGGCTTCCAGCTCCACGCTGACGATCGATTTCCTCAAGGACAATATCGTGAAGGATATGAGCGAGAAAAAGCAGCTGCGCAGCATCCGCGTGCTGATCGTCGTGTTCATCTTCATCTCGGCCTTGATCGCCATCATCCAATATAAAGGAAACATCACGTTCATCGCGCAGCTGATGGGCATCAGCTGGGGCGCGCTGGCCGGCGCTTTCCTGGCGCCATTCCTGTATGGCTTATATTGGAAACGCACGAGCCCGGCCGCATGCGCAGCCTGTTTCCTCTTTGGCTGCGGCACCATGGTCCTCAACATGTGCGCACCTCAGCTGTTTCCCGCTTTTCTGCAGTCGCCGATCAACTGCGGTGCCTTCGTCATGCTGGCAGGGTTCCTCATCGTCCCGCTGGTCAGCCTGTTTGGCAAAGTGAAGGATGAAGCGGCGGTGGAAGAAGCCTTCTCCTGTTATGAGAAGAAGGTGCAGACCCCGCAGCGCATGACGCTGGGAGACGATCGATGATGGCAGAGGATATCGTGCCGGATGATCAGGGACAACGTATTGCGTGATCGATGAACCAGGATGACCGCCTGGTTCTTTTTTCTGTCTGTCGCAGAGAGCTGTCATCCGCCGATCTCTGCTTTTTTATTTATGCGCTGGTGGAAGGCATGCAAAAAAGCTGAGACGGCGTGTGTCTCAGCTTCGCAGGCTTCATGCAGAGCGCGATCACTGATCGGCTTCGGTCTGTGCGGCGACCAGGTTTTCGCTGCGGTAGATGTGCCTGAGCTTTGGCTTTTCGATCTTTCCGGTCGCATTGCGCGGCACATCCGCAAAGATGATCTTGTGCGGGCGTTTGTAACGCGGCAGCTGACGGCAATAAGCATTGATCTCTTCTTCGCTGCAGCTGAAGCCAGGCTTGCATTCGATGATGGCTGCGGAGATCTCGCCCAGACGGCGGTCCGGCAGTCCGATGACGGCGACATCCTTGACAGCCTCATGTCCATGCAGGAAATCTTCGATCTGCACCGGATAGATGTTCTCTCCGCCAGAGATGATGACGTCTTTCTTGCGGTCGACCAGGTAGATGAACCCTTCGTCATCCTGCTTGGCCATGTCTCCGGTATACAGCCAGCCGTCCTTGAGCACCTCGGCCGTGGCTTTCGGGTCACGATAATAGCAGGTCATGACGCCGGGGCCTTTGACGCACAGCTCGCCGACTTCGCCCAGGGCGACCGCATCGCCTCGCTCATCCACGATCTTGACTTCCCAGCCGTAGCCGGGGATGCCGATGGCGCCGACCTTGCGGATGTTCTCCACGCCCAGGTGGACACAGCCTGGACCGATGGATTCGCTGAGGCCGTAATTGGTGTCATATTCATGATGCGGGAAGAGCTTCTTCCAGCGCTGGATCAGGCTCTTGGGCACCGGCTGCGCGCCGATGTGCATGAGCCGCCACTGATCGAGGTGATATTCCTCCAGGCTGACCTCGCCGCTGTCGATGGCATCCAGGATATCCTGTGCCCAAGGAACGAGCAGCCAGACGATGGTGCAGCGTTCTTCCGATACGGCTTTCAGGATCGAGCGCGGCTTTGTCCCTTTCAACAGCACGGCCTTTCCGCCGGTGAGCAGCGAGCCCATCCAGTGCATCTTGGCGCCAGTGTGGTAAAGCGGCGGGATGCACAGGAAGACATCGTCCTTGGTCTGCCCATGATGATGCTGCTCTACTTTGGCGGCATGCATCAGGCTCTCATGATCGTGCAGGATCGCTTTGGGAAAGCCGGTCGTGCCGGAAGAGAAATAGATGGCCGCGTCGTCATGGTCATCGATGGCGATGGCGGGCGACTGGCTGGAGCAGTCTGCGGTACAGGCGACATAGTCTTCCGCGAAGCTGGGGCAGGAAGCGCCCACATAAAACAGCAGGCGGTTCTCACTGATGCGCTCGGCGATCTCTTCGATGCGGCCGACAAATTCCGGTCCGAAGATGAGCACGTCGGCCTCAGACAGGTTGACGCAGTATTCGATCTCTTCCGCGGAATAGCGGAAATTGAACGGTACGGCGATGGCGCCGGTCTTCAGGATGCCGAAATAGATCGGCAGCCATTCCAGGCAGTTCATCAGCAGGATGGCCACTCTGTCCCCTTTGCCCACGCCGCGGCTGAGCAGCAGGTTGGCAAAGCGGTTGGCTTTTTCATTGAATACGTTCCAGGTGATCTCCCGGCGGTAATATGGTCTTGGCGCCGGTTCGATCAGCTCATATTCTTTCCAGGTGACGCGGCGGGTGTCGCGCACCTCAGGGTTGATTTCCACAAGACAGATGTCGTCTCCATACAGTCGGCAGTTGCGTTCCAAAATATCTGTGATCGGCATGATCAGATCCCTCCTACGCTGAAGGATACTTCAGCTCTTTTATCTGCTAAAGTAAAATATACGCCATTTTGCAAACGCTGTCAATCTTACTGGGAAAAAAGCAGGAGAAAAACAGGAGAAAGCCTGCAGGAGACGACGCTCACTGCAGGCTGTCCATGAATGCTTTGGCCTGTTGCTCATCATACGCATATCCGGGCAGAGAGACGAGGACGATGTTTCCCTCATCAGCGAAAGCCAGGGTATACGTACGGAAGATCGTGTCTTCCATGCGGAAGCCGACGATCTCCTTCAAGAGCCATACTTCTTTCGGCGCGATGTCCAGCTGTTCGGCAAAGCTGCTGTCATGCAGATCGCCCAGCCCGGCCTTGGAGAAGGCTTCCGGCAGCGTGAGGTGCTGTGTGTTTTCATACGCTTCATAGTGGAAGAGCTGCTGCGTGTCCTTGCGTGCATAGCTGTATTCCGTACCGCTGCCCAATGGGCGTTCGATGCGCTGATGAACGAGCACTTCGCCGTCATTAAAGGGGCTTTCATAGAGCACAGGAAGAGGCTCGATGTTCCGGTTCTCTATATAATATGTTTCACGCTCTTGCCAGGAGGCAGCGGGAAGCGGGAAGATGCGGATGAGCATCAGCGATCCGATGCCCAGCATCAAGGCGAGGGAAAGGTAATGCAGCGTATTGCGGGTAAACCATCCCCGCTTCAGCGCCGGCTGCTGCAAAAGGAAGAGGATGAGCAGGGACAAGGTGCCCAGCGCCGCCGTGGTCCAGGCGTTGCTGCGCCAGACGAACAGCACGAACAAGATCAGGATGAACGCGCGCAGGATGCAGAGCGCGATCCCTCGCGTACGCAGGCTGCGAAGGCGCCAGATCATGCGGCCGCTGGTGATCAGCGTGATCAGAAACAGGCAGCTGATCATCCAGAGCAGGGAATTGAGCGGCGAATAGAAATCGAAACGGTACTGGATGAGGACGGTGAGGAAGCAGGCCGCGGCCAGCACGGCGCGGATGATCCGTCGAAAGCCGCGTTCCTTCTGGTCGCAGGCGGACTCCAGCAGGCGCTGATCCTGGGGATCGCGCAGCAGGAAGTCCTCATCCGGCACTTCGATGATCTGCCGGAAGCCATAACCGCATATCCGCCGGCAGCCATATCCGCGCAGGAACGCGTCGTAATCCAGGGCGGTGTCGCTGTCGGTCAGGGTAAAGGCGTGAGTGCGGTCCAGACAATCGGCACGCAGACAGATCGCCTGCGGCGCGCATCTGCGGTAGAGCATGAGGTTTCGCCATATCCGGCAGATCATCCACCCTTGCTGGGCGCGCTGCATCATATGGCGGGCAAGCCGGTCATTTTCCTGCATAGGGCAGGGAAGCAATTCGATACGGTAATTCATCTCGTTCACCTCCTAATCGTGATGGATGATGTCGATGCCGTCATCGATCATCTGCTGCATGCGCTGGATCTCCTGCAGCACCATCTGCATTCCTTTTTCTGTGATCTGATACCATTGCCGCCGTCCTTCCACCCGGGTCTTTTCGATGAGCTGTTCATCTTCGAATTTGCTTAACATGCTGTAAAGTGTGCCGGGTCCAAGACGCAGCCGGCCGTCGGTGCGCAAAAGGACATATTCTGTGATGTCCACGCCGCAGCGCTCCCGTTTCAGGGCGAGCAGCACATAATACATCTGTTCGGTCAGAGTCTTCAGCTGTTCTTTCGGCATGATCCACCTCCTTAATATCGTTAAACGATATTTCTTCTGTCTCCATCATAATATCGTTTAACGATATTGTCAACCTCTTTTTCCAGCGAAAGAACGGTAAACGCTGCAATGCGGTGAAAATACTTACACAAATTCATGAAAAACTTTCCAAAAAGTTGAAAGCGTGTTATACTATATACAATCCTCTTTTGGATTGACAGAAAATGCACAGATCAAGAAAGGGTGGTGCCGGATATGGCGGAAAAGCGTATTTTCAATTTCTCAGCTGGGCCTGGGGTCCTGCCGGAACAGGTGTTGAAGACCGCGGCGGATCAGATGCTGAATTACAAAGGCAGCGGAATGTCGGTTATGGAGATGAGCCATCGATCAAGTGTCTATGACACGATCATTAAAGATACGGAAAAGCGTCTGCGTTCTCTGATGCAGATCCCGGACAATTACAAGGTGCTGTTTCTTCAGGGAGGCGCCAGCACGCAGTTCGCGTCTGTGGCGCTCAACCTGATGCAGAAGGGCAAGGCAGATTATGTCGTGACCGGATATTTTGCAAAGAAGGCGGCTCAGGAGGCAAAGAAGTTCGGCGAGGTCAACATCGCTGCTTCCACGGAGCCGGAAAACTTCAGCCGGATCCCGAAACAGGAGGAGCTGAAGCTGGATGCGGATGCGGACTATGTCTATATCTGCAACAACAATACCGTATATGGAACAGAGTGGAACTATGTTCCGCAGACTGATGGCGTGACGCTGGTGGCGGATATGTCGAGCGATATCCTCTCTCGTCCGATCGATGTCAGCCAGTATGGCGTCATCTTCGCCGGCGCGCAGAAGAACATGGGGTGCGCCGGACTGACGGTCGTGATCATCCGCGAGGATCTGATCGGACATGCGTCTGCAGCGACGCCGACGATGCTGGATTATGCGCCGATGGCGGAAAAAGGCTCGATGTACAATACGCCGCCGACCTATGCGATCTACATTCTCGGACTCGTCCTGGAATGGGTAGAGCAGCAGGGCGGCCTGCAGGCGATGCAGGAGCGCAACGCGAAGAAAGCGAAGATGCTGTATGACTATCTGGATTCCAGCAGCTTCTATCAGACACAGGTCGCGAAGGAGGACCGTTCGATGATGAATGTCACCTTTGCGACGCCGAGCAAGGAACTGGATGCCCTGTTCGTGAAGCAGAGCATCGAGGACGGCATGAGCAATCTGAAGGGACACCGTGCCGTAGGCGGCATCCGTGCGTCGATCTACAATGCGATGCCGCTGGAAGGCGTGGAACATCTGCTCGCCTTCATGAAGCGCTTTGAGGCAGAGAACGGAGGCAAATGAGATGAAAGTCAGACTGATGAACAAGATCTCCCAGGAAGGGCTGAAGCGCCTTCCGGCCGATCGCTATGAAGTGGGAGAAGACCTGGAACATGCGGATGCGATCATGGTGCGCAGCGCATCTCTGCATGACGCAGAGTTTGAGCCGGAGCTGAAGTGCATCGCGCGTGCCGGCGCCGGCGTGAACAATATTCCGCTGGATCGATGCAGCGAACAGGGCATCGTCGTCTTCAATACGCCCGGCGGAAATTCCAATGCGGTCAAGGAGCTGACCATCGCAGGCCTGCTGCTGGCTTCCCGCAAGATCGTCAAGGGCATCGAGTGGGTGAAGACGCTGGATCCGGAGGGCATCGCCAAGGCGGTGGAAAAAGGTAAGAGCCAGTTCGCCGGACCGGAGATCGCCGGCAAGAAGCTCGGCGTCATCGGCTTAGGCGCCATCGGTGTGCAGGTGGCCAATGCCGCGGCTGCGCTGGGCATGGACGTCTATGGCTATGATCCGTATATCTCCGTGCGCGCCGCATGGACGCTGAAGGCGCGTATCCATCACATCAGCGAGCTGAAGGCGATCTTTGAGGAATGTGACTATATCACCCTGCATCTGCCGCTGATGGATTCGACCCGGGGCATGCTCAACGAAGAAGCGTTTGCGCAGATGAAGGATGATGTGCGCATCGTCAACTTTGCGCGTGATGCGCTGGTCGATGAAGATGCGCTGGCAGCGGCGATCGCACAAGGCAAGGTGGCCGCATATGTGACGGATTTTGCCAGCCCGAAGCTGATCGCGCTGGATCAGGTGATCATCACACCGCATCTGGGCGCGTCCACGCCGGAGAGCGAGGACAACTGCGCACGCATGGCGGCCAACGAGATCCGGGATTATCTGGAATGGGGAAATATCCGCAATTCGGTCAACATGCCGGAGCTGGCGCTGAATCCCAGCGCGCGCAACCGCATCTGCATCATCAACCGCAATGTGCCTAACATGGTGGCGAAGATCGCATCCAAGCTGGGTGAGTGCGGCATCAATATCGAAAACATGGCGAACAAGGCGCGCGGCAATCATGCCTACACCATCGTGGAGACGAACGATACGATCGATCAGGCGGCGATCGAGGAGATCCGCCGAAGCGAGGGCATCATCCGCGTCCGCGTGATCCATTTCGCTTAAAGCAAAACAGAAGGCAGAAAGCGTCAGGCGCTCTCTGCCTTTTCTGGTGAAAATCGATGGGATTGATGATGAAGCATTCAGAAAATATGATAGAATAATCTATATAAAGGGTGATGGATATGCGTTATGATGTGGATGTGCGAAAAATGAACGATCCGGTGCTGACGAAGGCGGAGCTGGTCAAAGAGCTGCGCGGCCTTGGTCTGTCCCGGGGGATGGTGCTGCTCGTGGAAGTGACCTCGCGGCGTTTGCCCTATGTGGTGGCCGGTGAACAGGCGCTGATCGAAGCGCTCATGGATGTGGTCGGATATGACGGCACGATCGTCGTGCCGGCGTTCACGCCGGAGCTGCTTGACCCGGCGTGTGTCCCAGGATGCCCTTTTCCCTATGAATGCTGGGAGGATATCCGCCGCAACAGCATGCCGTATCAGAAAAAGCTGTCCATCCCTGCACATGCCGATCCCTTTGTCTGCCAGTTTCTGCGTAATGATGCGGTCGTGCGGTCGAATCATCCGCTGTACAGCTTTGCGGCCTGGGGAAAATATGCCAAGGTCATCTGCAGCCGCCACCCGCTGCATTTCGGCCTGAGCGATGATTCTCCGCTGGGGCATGTGAAGGACCTCAGCGGCTATGTGCTCTTGCTGGGCACGGCCTTTGAAGAGTCCTGCATGCACGCGCTGGCCAAATATCATTCACGGCGTTTGCCGATCTGCATCCGCCGCCTGCCGGTCGAGAAAGGCACTTCGCTGTTCTGGAAAGATATCCTCGATTACCGCATGGATGCGTCAGGGCTGGTGCAGGTGCGCCAGAAGATGGAGGAGCGCAAGACCATCGTCAATTCTTATTTCGGCAGCGGCCGGATCACGCTGTTTTCCGCGCATGAGGCGTTTCAGGTTGCCAGGCATGTGCTGAATCCTTAAAGGAAGCGGATCAGCACATCGACAAATGCGTTCAGCCCCGCTTCATCTGTTTCATCAAAGCGGCGCAGACGCGCAGAATCAATGTCAAGGACACCGATACAGGTGTCTTTTTTGATGAGCGGGAGGACGATCTCTGAGCGGCTGGCGCTGTCGCAGGCGATGTGCCCAGGGAATTCCAGCACATTGTCCACCCGCAGGACAGCTCTTCTGGCTAAGGCGCTCCCGCATACCCCTTTGCCGTTGGGGATGTGCACACAGGCTGGCTTTCCCTGAAACGGACCGAGGTAAAGCGCATCCTGCTCTTCATCATATAAGTAAAACCCGGCCCAGTTCACATCGGACAGGGCATCGTATAACAGCGCAGACGCATTGGCAAGGATGGTGATCTTGCGCTGATTGCCCGCAAGCAGTGAAGAAAGCTGCGCGCACAGTGAGGCATACCATTCGCTTTTGTTCATTTCGTTCCCTTCTTTCTTCCTTCAGTATAACAGAAAGAAGGAGGCGGGGACAGATGGCATCGGCTCAGAAAGGTGATATAATAGTTCGGACAGGAGGAAGACATGGAACTGAAAGAAAAAGACAGTGTATATATACAGAGCTTCAAGCATGATGGTTCTCTGCATCGGACGTGGGCGACCGGATATGTCATCGAAGCCAATGAACGGCGCATCGTGGCGGTGACGGACCGCACGCTGGTCTCTGAGGCGGATGGCCGCAAGTGGGTGACGCGGGAGCCGGCAGTCTGCTTCTATTATCCTGACCGCTGGTATAATGTCATCTGCATGATCCGCAAAGGCGGGGTGCATTATTATTGCAACATCGCTTCGCCCAGCCTGGTGGACGAAGAGGCGATCAAGAACATCGACTATGATCTGGATGTGAAGATCTTGCCGAATGGGAAGATCATCGTCCTGGATGAGGATGAATTCCGTCAGCACAGCGCGTCCATGCGTTATGGGCGGAAGCTGGAAGCAGTCATCCGGCAGGCGCTGGAGGATGTGCTCAACGATATCGCATTGCAGAAATCCCCGTTCATGCATGAGGAGATCGACGCGCTCTATCAGAAGTATCTGCGGCTGTTGAAGGAAGACGCAGATACACAAAAATGAAAAAAAGCAAAAAAAAGGAAAAAACAGCTTGACGGGAAAGGGAGAGGATGGTAATATAAACGAGCGCTGAGCGGAGGAGCCGCGAGGCGAG
>ERZ827423.1073-NODE-1073-length-29293-cov-3.752069_pt1 | contig 29293 bp, 23 predicted proteins | sample MGYA00519775_ERZ827423 | MGnify/ENA primary metagenome ERZ827423 (study PRJEB31778, sample SAMEA3449296) | human gut metagenome | biome: human gut; feature: human-associated habitat; material: faeces | place: United Kingdom | collected 2010/2012 ... | reverse complement strand
ATGCACCTCACGGCCATGGCCGCGGTTGCCGCCGCACGGGCGGTGTTCGCGGTCAGCGGTGTGTATCCCGATATCAAATGGACGAACGACCTTGTGCTTGGCGGAAAAAAACTCTGCGGCATCCTCACCGAGATCGGCATCGAGGCCAATATCGCCTACGCATCCACCCGCAGCATTGAGGGCCGCGCCTACGGCTCCATGCTGCTCTCCATCGAAAATAAGGGTGATGATGTCACCCGTGCCATTGCCTACCTGACGCAGGATGGCGATGTGACCGCCCAGGAGGTGACCCAGTATGCTGAATAATCTCTTTTCCGCCGAGGTTCTGCAGGAGACCTTCGCCATCGTCAAGGGGCAGTTCCTGCTGGCCTTTTGGGAAACGCTTTATGTCACCGTTGCGGCCATGTTCTTCGCCGTTCTCATCGGGCTGCCGCTGGGCGTGCTGCTGGTGGTGGGGGAAAAAGACGGTCTTGCTCCCCTGCCCGGTTGGCTGATGAAAACCGTCAACGTTATCATCAATCTGCTGCGCTCGGTGCCCTTCCTCATCCTGATGATCCTGCTGTTCCCCTTCACCCGCGCGGTAGTGGGGACGGCGGTGGGCACTACCGCCTCCATTGTGCCGCTGGTGGTGGCCTCCTTCCCCTTTGTGGCACGCTTGGTGGAAAGCAGCCTGCGGGAGCTCAATCCCAATATCATTGAAATGTCCCGCAGCATGGGCGCCTCCCCCCTGCAAACCATCGTCAAGGTGATGATCCCGGAGGCCATTCCCTCCCTCATCTCCAATGCCACCATTGCCATCACCACCATTTTGGGCTACACCGCCATGAGTGGTATCGTGGGCGGCGGCGGCCTCGGTAAGATCGCCATTAACTACGGTTATTACCGCTATAAATACCTGGTGATGCTGCTGGCCGTCATCCTGCTCATCATTATCGTTCAGGTATTCCAAAGCGTCGGCACCCGCCTTTCGGTCAAGCTGGATAAGCGCCTGAAACAGAATCGCTGACCCCATAAAAGATCGGCTCCCGGATCCTCTGTGATCCCGAAGCCGATCTTTTTTATTTTTCATCCCTGCGCCGCCGTTAATCCCCGTTCAGCACAAAGCGCATCAGCACCGGGTTGTGGTCGGAATACCGGAACCCGGTCTGCACATTCTCCAGATAATTCACCGTCACATTATCGCTGACGATAAACCCATCCACGATGATGGTGAAGTTCCCCTCCACATAGGGGATATCGCAGTTGCGGCAGGTGGGCTGCGTCACCTCGCCGGTGTAGTTGTCGCAGCGGGTCAGCCCCTCGGGCAGCATCTCGATGGGGAACGGCTGCGCCCAGCCGAAATCGGTCATTTCGCCGCCGTTTAAGACCTGCGTGGAATTGCCGGTGAAGTCGTGGTTAAAGTCGCCGCCGCACACCACATAGTTGCCCTGCCGGTACTCGCCCAGCATATCGCCGAACAGCATATTCATCTGCGCCGCACGGATCTCATCACTGCCGCCGTAGGCCGAAAGATGAACATTGTAAAGCACCAGCTCCCGGCCATTTTCGGTGGGCACCCGGCTCACGGTATAGCAGCGGTCCAAATCAAGGAACTTGGAAAAGCCGGTGGAAATGGGCAGGCTGCGCCGCACCGCCCCGGTGATCCCCACGCTGCTGAAGGTCACAAGGCTGCTGTTGGAGCTGCCGTGCGGCTGGCTGAACGGGTACATCAGGAAGGCGGAATGATAGTTGACGGCATCCACCTCGGCCATTGCGGCATATTTTTCCCGCAGCAGCGCCTGCTCATTGATGTGATAGCTGCGGGTGGAGTCAAAGTCCACCTCCTGGAACAGCACAAAATCCGGGTTCAGCGCCGCCACGGTATCGGCAGCGTCGTTCACGCAGGTCGTCACGCTTTCGGGGCTGGCCGCCCAGGATTCCACTCCGCCATCCATGAAGAAGGTATAGTCGGCGGTATAGGCGCCAAAGCCGATATTCTGCGTTGTAATGGCGTATTCATGATCCGTCTGCGCCGCCGCAGCAGCCTCCTGCGGGTTGCGGGGCGTCAGCTCCTGCCCGTCGGGGATGCGGTTATAGCTCAACATCACATAGGCCACATAAATAATGGCCGCCGCCAGCACCACCGCCAGCAGGATAAGCAAAATCTTCAGTACTTTTTTCATTATGATGATCCTCCCGTTAAGCAGGTTATGTTACAAAAGCTCCAAAAGATCCTCATCCTCCACACGGACGGCAGCGGCGTTTTCGCGCTCACGGTAGCCGGACATGATCACCCGGAACAGCTCCTTGGTGGAGGGCGGCGTATAGCTGATGGCATTGGCGCCGGCCTCTATCGTTTCCAGGATGGACTCCTCGGTGGGGCCGCCGGTGGCAATCATAGGCACATCGGGGAACTTCTCCCGGATCTTCCGCACCACCCCGGCGGTACGCTCGGCAGCGGAAACATTCAGGACCGAAGCACCGGCCGCCAGTCTTGCCGCGATATCATAATTTTCACTGGTCACGGTGGCGATGATGGGGATATCCACCACCTTTTTCATCGTTTCCACCGTCTGGTTGCGCATGGGTGCGTTCACCACCACACCAAAGGCGCCCTGCGCCTCGGCATCCTTGGCCAGCATCACGCTGCGTATGCCGTCGGTGACACCGCCGCCCACCCCGCACACCACGGGGATGGAGGAAGCGGAAATAATGGCATCCATAATGACCTGCTGCGGCGTAAAGGGGTAAACCGCCAGCACCGCATCGGCATTACAGTTGCGGATGATGGCAATATCGGTGGTGAAGATCAGCGACTTCATTCGTCTGCCCATAATGATGATCCCGCTGGCTCGTCGGATGACCGAGGGCAGGGCAAGGCTGTTATGATCCCGCAGCGCACTGTGAATAAATGCGGGCGGTTGTCTTTTTTCATTCTTGCTCATGATGGTTCCTCCTTTAGGGTCAGTGTGGTATCTGCCATAATACAGGGTAATTATACCACATCCCCCCGCAAAAAGATAGCCCGGAGCAGCAATCTCTCCGGGCAAATCCGTTCTTTTGTGGCCACCGGCCCTCTTTTTAATAGAAGGTGGCAACCTCCTGCTCTGGCTCCTCGGCGGGGACGCAGGCGGTCACGGCCAGTACCGGGCCGCGCTTGCCGTAAACGGTGCTGAAGCGGATATCCAGATTGGCGGTGACGGTGTACCAGCTGCCGTTTTCCAGCTTTTCGGGGGGATAGCCGGTGCAGGCCAGCCCCATAAAGGTGATATCCTCCACGCAGCAGGTCATCACATGCCGCCCGCACACAAAGCAGTTTTTCAGGCTGCGGTGCTTGGTGACCACCCGCCCCTTGAACCGTACCGTTTTGCCCTGATATTTTTCCATTTCCTCGGTCAGGTCACGGTACCATACGGCAAAATCATTATCCCCTATTTCGATCACCGGGGCGTTGATATCAAAGGGCAGCGGGTCCTCTATCTCGTCATAATCAAAGCTGCCGTCCACATAGTCATAGCCGATATCGGTCCGGCGGCTCACCCCTCTTATCACCTTGTGGATCTCCATTTTATCGGCGCCCACCGGTGCGCGGTTCAGCAGCACCATTTCGCAGCTGGTCAGCTTATCCACCATCAGGCTGCGCATATTGGTGTTGTAGCTCAAAAAGGTATTGTAGTCCGCCAGCATGACCTCCTGATAGATCATCCAGCCCTGCGGCATCTGCTCATACAGTCTTTGCAGCAGCCACATTCCGTTATATTCTATCACTACCCTGTCCACCCGGTGGATCTTCTGCCATTCTCCCAGCTTTTCGGCGGTCAGCTCCTCCTCGCTTTCGATGGGCAGGATATGCACATTTTTCATCAGCGGGTGGGAAAGGTCGTACTCCTCCTCGCCCTCCTCGCACAGCACCAGCAGGGTATGCTCCCCGGCATTGAATTTCTTATCCTCCAGCGTTTCCCGGATAAAGCGGGTCTTGCCTCCCTCTAGAAAGCCGGTGAACAGATAAACCGGGATCTCAACAGCCTTTGCCATTTTCATTCCCTCCGTGATCAGTCAAGATGGAACAGCGAGGTCAGGGCGTTCTCCTTCAGCTCGGCACCGATGACGCACAAACGGCCGGTCACACCGGCAGCACCGGTGCGTACCTCCACCTCACCGGGGACGTAGTCAAAGTGCAGCCACTTGCCGTCCGTCCCCGCCACAATGCCCTTGGCACGCAGCACCTGGCCGTAATCGCCGGTATCCAGCGCCTGAAGCGCAGCGGCCAGCTCCTGCTGCTCGTAGGGGTGAGCGGTCTCCCGGCCCCAGCTTGTAAACACCTCATCGGCGTGGTGATGCTCGTGGTCATGGCAGCCGCAGCCGCATTCCTCACCATGCTCGTGGTGGTGATGCTCATGGTCGTGACAGCCGCAGCCGCATTCCTCGCCATGCTCGTGGTGGTGATGCTCATGGTCGTGGCAGCCGCATTCCTCGCCATGCTCATGGTGGTGATGGTGATGCTCCTGCTCCTCGGCCAGCTCCTCCAGCGCCGCAGCAAGAGTATCCCGGCGTTCCATGGCCGCCAGCAGCTGCTTCCCGTCCAGTTCGTCCCACGGGGTCGTCACGATGGTCGCAGTCGGGTTCTTTTCCCGCAGCAGCGCAACGCAGGCATCCAGCTTGTCCTGCTTCATCCCGCCGGTGCGGCTCAAAATAATGGCGCTGGCGTGCTCCACCTGGTTATTGAAAAACTCGCCGAAATTCTTCATATACATCTTGGCCTTGGCGGCGTCCACCACGGTGGTAAAGCCGTTCAGCACCACATCCGGCATCTGCAAATCCTGCACCGCACGGATAACGTCGCTCAACTTTCCGACGCCGGACGGCTCGATGAGGATGCGGTCGGGGTGATAGGTGTCCATCACCTGCCGCAGCGCCTTGCCGAAATCCCCCACCAGACTGCAGCAGATGCAGCCGCTGTTCATTTCGGTAATGTTGATCCCGGCCTCCTGCAAAAAGCCGCCGTCAATACCGATCTCACCAAACTCATTTTCAATGAGCACCAGCTGCTCGCCGGTATAGGCCTCGACAATCAGCTTCTTGATGAGGGTCGTCTTGCCGGCGCCCAGAAAGCCGGAGAAAATATCGATTTTAGTCATAAAAGCATCTTCTTTCCATAAGAATTATTTACTGTAATGATCCCTTCCCTGACAAGAGCACGCACCGCGGCGCACCTGTTTCTCACAGCTGGGCCCTGCGGCATATCCCCCCGCAAAAGCCCCGTGCGCCCTTATCAGGTGAAGCAAGCGAAAATATTATACTACTTTTGTCAACTTTTCGCAATCCCGCCGTTTTACACCACCTGCAGCAGGTAGAACTTCAAATAATCGGTCTCCGGCACGCCGGGCAGGATGGGGTGGTCGGGCGCCTGCTGCCTTGCCTCGATCTGGCGCAGCGTGACCCCGGCATCCAGCGCCGCCTCCTGCAGCATCCTGCGGAACATCTCATCGGTCATAAAATGGGAGCAGGAGCAGGTGGCCAGATACCCGCCCCGGGGCAGCAGCCGCATCGCCTTCATGTTGATCTCCTTGTAGCCGTGGTAGGCGTTTTTGGCGGTGGCCCGGCTTTTGGTAAAGGCCGGCGGGTCAAGAATAATATAATCGTAGCCGCACTTTTTCTCCCGCGCCATTTCGGTCAGCAGGTCAAAAACATCGGCGCACTTATAGTCAAGGTTGGTCAGCCCGTTGCGCCTGCCGTTTTCGGCGGCCAGCTCCAGCGCAAAGGCCGAAACATCCACCGCAGTAACCTGCTGCGCCCCGGCCGCTGCGGCATTCAGCGCAAAGGCGCCGGTGTGGGTGAAGCAGTCCAGTACCCGGCGGCCGCGCGCCAGCCTTGCCGCTGCCTGCCGGTTATACTTCTGGTCAAGGAAAAACCCGGTTTTCTGCCCCTCGATATAGTCCACATCGTATTTTATCCCGTTTTCGGTGATGGTCACATGGCCGGAAAGGTCGGTTTTCAGTCCCTCCATCGGGTAAAAGCCCTTTCCCTGCTCCAGCCCCTCCAGCGCCCGTATCGCCACATCGTTGCGCTCATATATCGCATCGATGGTCTCACCGTCCTCCCGCAGCAGTTCTACCAGCGCCCGGTACACCATATCCTTGCGGCGCTCCATCCCCAGGGAAAGCACCTGCGTCACCAGCACGTTCTCAAAGCGGTCTACCGTCAGCCCAGGGAACTGGTCGGCCTCCCCGAAAATCAGGCGGCAGCAGCGGTAGTCAGTCGGGCCCATCACCGTCTTGCGGTAGTCCAGCGCATAGCGCACCCGTCGCCGGAAAAACGCTTCATCAAAGGTATCGTTGGCGTTCCGGCTGATGACCCTTACCCGGATTTTGGAATGGTCATTCACCCAGCCGCTGCCCAGATACCGCCCCTTACTGCTTACCACATCCACCATGTCGCCGTTTTGATAGACGCCCTCTACGGCCGTCACTTCCTCGCCGTACACCCACGGATGACCGGCCTTCAGGCTGCGCTCGGCCTTCGGTGTCACAGTAAAAACCGGGTAATCTCTTGCTGTCATAGTATCTCTCCCATCCGGCTGAAATCTCCCTATATCATAGCCTTTTTGCCGCCAAAAAGCAACACTTGCCGTTCCCCGGCAAATGGGCTATAATCATACCGTACGGCGGCAGCCATAAGGGCCGCCTGACTGCGTCGCTCCCTTGACAGGCATCAGCCCGCCTTGCGTCGGGCATCAGCCTGCCGGCGGCGCTCCTTGTCACACAACCCTTCTGCCCGCCGCCTGCTCCCTGCCCCTGTCCCACTAACATCATGCCCAAGGAGGTCCCCATGAAAACCGCCATCTGCTACTATTCCCGCCACCACGGCAATACCCTGAAGGTACTGGAGGCCATGGCCGAAGCCGCCGATATCGACCTCATCGATGTCACCAGCCGCATGGCCGCCCACCTCCCGCAGTACGACCGCATCGGCTTCGCCTCCGGCATCTACTATTCCAAATTCCACCCCACCGTCATCGATTACGCCGAGCGTTACCTGCCGCAGGGCAAGGAGGTCTTTTTCGTCGCCACCCACGGCTCTAAATCCTGCCCCGATAAATACTTTTCCGCCATCTCCGGGGTCGCCTCCGCCAAGGGCTGCACCGTCCTCGGCCGGTTTGCCTGCCGCGGCTACGATACCTTCGGCCCGTTTAAGCTCATCGGCGGCATGGCCAAGGGCCACCCGGATGCCGCTGACCTGCAAAACGCCCGTGCCTTTATCCAAGCCCTGTAAAAACCGAAAATCGACCGGCAGCTTGCTCCTTTGTCCCGCGGAGCTCGCTGCCGGCCTTTTCTTTTTATATCACACCGCATACTGGCTGGTATACAGCCGGTAGTAGAAGCCCTGCTTTTCCAGCAGCGCCTCATGGGTGCCGGTCTCCACGATCTGCCCGTCATTGATGACCAGGATCAGGTCAGCATCCACAATGGTGGAAAGCCGGTGGGCAATGACAAAGCAGGTGCGGTCCCGCATCAGCTTATCCATCGCCTTTTGCAGCAGGATCTCGGTACGGGTATCCACATTGGAGGTCGCTTCATCCAGGATGAGCAGCCGCCGGTTGGCCAGAAGCGCCCGTGCGATGGTCAAAAGCTGCTTCTGCCCGCCGGAAATATTGATGCTGTCCTCGCTGACGACGGTATCATAGCCCTGCGGCAGCGTGCGGATAAAATGGTCACAGTAGGCTTCATCGCATGCGGCGATGATCTCCTCCCGGGTCGCATCGGGCTTGCCGTAGGCCACATTATCGGCCACCGTCCCGCCAAATAGCCAGGTATCCTGCAGCACCATCCCGAACAGCCCCCGCACATCCTCACGGCTCACGGCGGCAATATCCTGCCCGTCTATCGTTATCTTCCCGCTTTGGATATCATAAAACCGCATCAGCAGGTTCACCAGCGTGGTCTTTCCGGCGCCGGTCGGCCCCACGATGGCCACCTTCTGCCCGTGGCGCACCTTTACGGTGAAATCCCGGATCAGCGGCGTTTCGGGGTCGTAGCTGAAGTTGACCCCGTCAAACTCCACATCGCCCTTTATGGTGCCGGTCAGGTGCCCGTCGATGGGCTTTTCCTCCTCGGCGTCCTGCAGTTCATAAACCCGCCCGGCGGCGGCACAGGTACGCTGCACCGATCCCATCACCCCGGCGATCTGCTCCAGCGGGGAGGAAAACTGCCGGGAATACAGCAGCACCGTCACCACGGCGCCCACCCCCAGCGCGCCCTTTACCGTCAGGTACCCGCCGATGACCGCCACTAAAATATAGGCGATGGCATTGGCGGCTGTGATGCAGGGGGTGATCAGTCCCTGCAGGAAGATCGCCTTGGCCTCGGCATCCTTCTGCCGGTCGTTGATGGCCGCATGGGCGGCAATGGTCGCCTCCTCGTAGTTATAGGCCTTGGTGGTCTGGTAGCTGGCATAGCTCTCCTCCACCACCGAATAAAGCTCTCCGCTTTCTCTGAACATCTTGCGGAAATAGTTGCCGCACCGGGCGGAAATGCGGGAGGAGATCAGGATGGAAAGGGGCATCAGCAAAAGCACCGCCAGCCCCATTTTCCAGTTTTCCCGCAGCATCATCACCGCAATGACGATGATCTGCATAAAGCCCATGATGAACACATCCACGATATCATGGATGCTGCCGCCCATATTGGAAACATCCTCCTGGATGCGGTCGATGATCTGCCCGGCAGGGGTCTTATCGATAAAGCTGATGGGCAGCCGGCTGATTTTATCGGAAATACTGATGCGGAGATTGCAGGTGTAGTAGCGGCTCACCACATTGTTCATCAGGTACATTTTCCCGGCTTCCAGCGCGCTTTTTATCAGGTAGACCGCCGCCAGTCCCCCGCAAAGGGGCAGTAAGGCGTCGGTCAGCCCGGCCAATGGCCGTTCCCCGGCCCATGCGTCGTACAAAAGCTGGATGGCAGCCCCCAAAAGCTGCGGGGCTATCACGGCGCAGGCCACCACGGCAGCCCCCATCAGGGCGCCCAGCAGCAGCCACCCGTAAATGGGCTTTGCATCCCTCACCAACCGGGCAAAAACCTCCCCGTTGGTCATTTTAACGTTATGCGTTTCCCCGTTCATCGGCGGTCACCTCCCGTCTGTGAGAGATAAATCTCCCGATAGACGCCGCAGCGCTCCAGCAGCTCCCGGTGGGTCCCGGCATCCACCAGCCGTCCGCCGTCCATCACAAAGATCTTATCGCTGTTCATGGCGCTGGTCACCCGCTGCGTCACCACGATCTGGGTTTTCCCGGCCGCTTTTTCGGCCAGCGCCCGCCGCAGGTTCGCTTCGGTCATAAAATCCAGCGCCGAAAAGCTGTCGTCAAAAAGGTAGATCGGCGCATTTTTCAGCACCGCCCGGGCGATGCTCACCCGCTGCTTCTGCCCGCCGGAAAGGTTTTTCCCGGCCTGCACCAGCACGTGATCCAGTCCCTTGGGCTGCGCCTTTATGTAGTCGGTCATCTGTGCAACAGCCGCCGCCTGCCATATTTCCTCCTCGGCGGCATCGGGGCGGCCCATGGCGATATTCTCCCGGATCGTCCCGCTGTAAATGCCGGCCCGCTGCAAAACACAGCTGATATTCTGCCGGATGGTACGGCGGTTCAGGGTGGCGGCATCCCGCCCGTCATAGTAGATTTTGCCCTCGGTGGGCTGCCGGAAGGCCATCAGAAGCTGCACCAGCGTGGATTTTCCGCTGCCGGTCCCGCCGATAATAGCGGCCTTTTCTCCCGGTGCAATGTGCAGCGTCACATGGCTGACCGCGGCGGCATCGGCGCCCTCATAGCAGAAGGTCACGTCCTCCATGCGGATATCCCCGGCAAAGGTGATATCCTCCCCCGGGGCGTCATCCACCGTTTTAGCGGCCATCACCTCGCCGATGCGCCCCGCCGCAACCTTGGCATGGGGGTACATCACCAGCGCAAACGCCGCCATCACAATGCCGTTCATCACCAGCGCCACATACTGCACCATCGCAAAAATATCGCCGCCGGAGGCGGAGCTCACCCCGCTTTGCATCCGGCTGCCGCCGAAAAACACGATGGCAACCGCCACCAGATTCATCAGCGCAATGGCCAGCGGTGAGGCCAGCCCCATTTTTACATTTGCTTCAATGATATGCTCGGCCATCACACGGGTCGCATCGGCAATTTTCCCCTGCTCCTGCTCCTCACGGTTAAACGCCCGGATGACCCGGATGCCATGCAGCCGTTCCCGGACGAGGTCGTTCTGCTTATCGCAGTAGCTGTCGGAAATTTTCCACAGCGGCTCCACCTTTCGCCCGATGATGAGCATGGCCACCGTGATGATGGGCAGTGCCAGCAGGATGATGAGCGCCAGTGCGGGGTCCTTGGAAAAGGCCAGCGCCACCCCGCCGAAAAACAGCACCGGTATGGTGATGATATTGCTGGAAAGCATGTCGGCGACCCATGCCATCGTTCCCACGTCGTGGGTGGAACGGGTCAGCAGCGCCGACGTGCCGATGCGGCTGACCTCCTCGAAGGGCATTTGGTTCACCCGGCTGAAAACAGCGGCCCGCAGGTCGGCGCAGAAACCGGAAACCACCCGGGTGCGGAACCACGTTCCGGCCACCACAGCCCCCAGCGAAATGGCCGTTACCACCAGCATCTTTGCGCTGCACCGCAGGATATAATCCCAGTCCGAGCGATAGACGCCCCGGTTGAGGATATCACTCATGATGGTGGGCAGCAGCAGCGAGCAGATGCCCGAAACAGCGATGAGCAGGACGCCCAGCAGCATCTGCCCACGGTATGGCTTGAGATAGGTAAAAATTTGTTTCATAGATTCTCCGTTTGGTTTTTGGCTCGGCTCTCTCCCGCCCCGCAGGTGCAAAAAAGCCGGGAGCAAAACAACTCCCGGCAAAAATGGTACGGCCTTAAAAGGGCACTGTCACAGAGAGAGCTGCTGTACAGGTATTCTGTTATGGTCATTACGCAATTTAATCATTTCAGCAGCTCCTTTCTTCGGTATTGGCATCTTTCGAAAGTATAGCATACTGTCCCGGCTTTGGCAAGCCCTTTTTGCGGGGTCGGCGGGGTTACCCGGCCTGCAAAAGGCGAGAATTCGGCCCGCAGGGCCGGCCATGCTCCGCATGGCCGTAGGGGCGGCCTCCGGCCGCCCCGGCCCCGGCGAAGCCGGGGCGCCCTGCGGGCCGTCCCCCACCGGAAAGCCCCTGCCTTTTCCCTGTAAACGGCCAAAAACGCCCCCTATCATACCGATGACGGGGGCAGTATATTGCATTTTCAGTTTTACGCACCGGCGGCCGGCTCAAGCCTCCGGCTCCTCCGCAAGCTGCTCCTCGTTTTCCGGGAACAGGGCGGCCGACTGCTCCTGCGGCAGGCTGGCAACCCCCCGCAGCTTCCGCTGGATCTGCCGGGTCCTCACGCCGACCAGCCGGTCCAGCTCACTGCTGGCCTGCTCCAGCCGGCTTTGGGTCATGGTCAGGGCGTCGGCAAACTTGTCAAACTCGGTCTTAACGGCGCCCAGGATATTCCAAACCTCCCCGCTGCGCCGCTGGATGGCAATGGTTCTGAAGCTCATTTGCAGAGAATTGAGCAGCGCTGCCATGGTACTGGGCCCCGCAATATTGACCCGGTACTCCCGCTGCAAAACCTCCACCATGCCCCGGCTGACCACCTCGGCATACAGCCCCTCAAACGGCAAAAACAGGATGCCGAATTCGGTGGTAGCGGGCGGGCAAAGGTACTTTTCGCGGATGTCCTTGGCTTCCATCCGGACGGTAAGCAGCAGCTGACGCACCGCCGACTGAACCGCCGCGGGGTCCCCGGAATCATAGGCATCCCGCAGGGCGGCATAGCTGTCGCCGGGGAACTTCGCATCAATGGGCAGCCAAACAAAACCGCCATCCTCGACCGGCAGCTTAACCGCATATTCCACCACATTACGGCTGCCGGGGACGGTCGCCACATTTTTCCCGTACTGCTCCGGAGTGAGAATATCCTCCAGAATGGCGCCGAGCTGAACCTCCCCCAAAATACCGCGGGTTTTCACATTGCCAAGCACCTTTTTCAGGTCCCCGACCCCCTGCGCCAGCGTCTGCATTTCCCCAAGCCCGCGGTAAACCTGTTCCAGCCGCTCATTGACCAGCCGGAAGGACTCGGTCATGCGGTCATTCAGGGTCTTTTGCAGCTTTTCATCGACCGTTTGACGCATTTCGTCAAGTTTGGCATTATTATCCTGCCGTATTGTGGTAAGTTGACGTTCCATTGACGTGCGCACGTCCTCAAGCGCACGCGAGGACTGCTGGGAAAATGTGGATAGCCTGTTCTCAAACTGGGTGAGTTTATCGAGAAGGGCGCGGCTTTCGGCCTCGGACTGGGTTTGCCCGGTCTGCATCAGGTACTTGCCGAGCGCAAGAATATCGGCCTGCACCGAATGCTCCAGATCGCTTTGCAAGCGCTGGAGCCGGGCGGAAAGGTCATTATTTTCGGTTTTTTTGCTGCGGACGAGCAGCAGAATGAGCAGGGCAATGATGAGGGCAGCCGCCCCCAACAGAATATACCCCAAAGTTTGCTGATCCATGGGTGGTTTCTCTCCTGATTTTGGCCAAATAAGAACGGTTGTTCTCTCTGCTTTTCATTGTAGCACAAATGTTCGCAGGTGTAAAGGGCACCCCCAAAATTTGTATGATTGAATGAAAATCACGCCGTAACACTTGCGTATTATTATGCAATGTGCTTTAAGTCTATCGGTCAGCCGGGCTTTTTTACTCTTTTTATCCATGACTGAAGCCGTATCAACCCGGACAACGGAAAACAGGAGCCCGGTGGGGGCTCCTGCTTGGGGATAGCTTACATTACTCCTCACGTTTTCTACGGGTGGCGCGGACGATATTGAGGGCGATGATGCCCGCCACGCACGCCCCGAGGAACATGGGCATGATCATGGCGCTGTACTTTTCATCGGCGGTCAGCACCTCGGCCCACTTGCTGTCGATGTAAAGGGAAAGCTCCGGGCCGATATAGGTGTAGTAGCCGCAGTGGGCCAGGGACTCCTCATCGGGGTAGGCGGTGGGGTCGGATTTTGTCTCCTCATCCAGCAGCTCGTACACCTTCGTATTGGGGGTGGAATAGCCGATGGCCTCGGTATTGGCAAGGCCGACCTCCGGCTCCAGCATAAAGTTAATATACATTTCCGCCAGCTCCCGCTTCTGGCTCTCCTTGGGGATGCACAGGCAATCGGTGAAAAGATTGCTGCCCTCCACGGGGATGGAGAAGGCTAGGTCGGGGTTGTCCGCTATCATGGTGACGGCATCGCCGTTATAATAGGGCGCCATGGCCGCTTCCCCGCCAATCATTTTATCGAATACCTCATCGGCGACGTAGGCCTGAATGACCTTTTTCTGCTCCTTCAGCAGCACCACGGCCTTATCCACCTGCTCGGTGCTTTCGGCATTAATGGGCAGCCCCAAATAGGCAAAGGTGATGCCGAAGGCGTCCTTGGAGTTATTGATCATCAGGATATTATCCATATAGGCTTCGCTCCACAGGGCGCCCCAGCTGGCCACCACCGCTTCGTCCTCTACCATTTTGGTATTGTAGATGAGCCCCAGCACGCCCCAGGTATAGGGCACCGAATACTCATTGGTGGGGTCGTAGGACTGGTAAAGGTACTTTTCATCGATGTTTTTCAGGTTGGGGATATTGGACATATCCGGCTTTTGCAGCATCCCCTCGGCGATCATACGGGAGATCATGTAGTCGGAGGGAACGACGATATCATAGACGGCGCCGCCGGTTTTCAGCTTGGCGTACATCGATTCATTGGTATCGTAATTGGAATAGATGACCCGGATGCCGGTGACCTCCTCAAAGGCCTTGTTGACATCCAGCCCGCCATCGGCACCGTCGGAGATATATTCGCCGCAATTATAGACGCTGATGGAGTAGCCCTTATCCTTATACCGGCCGTAGTAGTTCATATCCAGCACCGAGGTATCGATGCCGGTACCGGCAGCCAGTGCGGTGACCGGCAGCAGGGCAGCGGCCATCACAAGGGCCGAAAGAAGGGAGAGAATACGCTTTTTCATACCGCAGGTCCCTCCTTTCGCATCATCTGCTTTTCCTTGCGGGCGGAATAGTAGTTGCTGAACAGCAGCAGCACCAGTACCACCACAAAGATGATCGCAGTCAGGGCGTTGACCTCCGGGCTGACGCGCTTGCGCACCATCGAGAAGATGGTAACGGGGAGGGTCTGCGAGGAGGCGCTGGATACAAAGTAGCTGATGACGAAGTCATCCAGCGAGTAGGTGAACGCCATGAGGAAGCCGGATACCATGCCGGGCATGATCTCCGGGATGACGACCTTGTAGAAGGCCAGCTTGGGGCTGCAGCCCAGGTCCTGCGCGGCCTCGAAGGTGAAGCGATCCATCTGACGGAGCTTCGGGAGGACATTTAGGATGACATAGGGGGTGCAGAAGGTGACGTGTGCGATGATAAGTGTCACAAACCCCAGCTGCATTTCCGGCAGCTGCAGGAAGGAAAGCGCCGTCCCGCCGATCCAGCTATTGAACTTCTGGATGCCGTTGCCGAAGGACACAAACAGCAGCAGCATCGAAACGCCGGTGACGATCTCCGGATTGAGGATGGGCAGGTAGGTGATGTTCATAATAAGAGACTTGAACCATTTGCGGCGCATGGCATAGATGCCGACCGCCGCCATGGTGCCCAGCACCAGTGCGATCACCGAGGACGCCAGCGCAATGATAAGGGTATTGCGCAGCGAGGAAAGGATCAGCTCATTGTGGAACAGCTCCCTATACCAATGGAAGGAAAAGCCCGCCCAGTGGGCACGGGATTTGGACTCATTGAAGCTGAAAATGATAAGAACGATGATGGGCAGATACAGGAAGATAAATATGATGCGGGTATAAAGCTTTGCGTACCATTTCATATCAGCATCCCTCCTCTGTCGTCGTTGTCCTCAAACTGGTTCATCAAACTCATGACCAGCAGGATAAAGACCATCAGCACCAGCGAGATGGCGGAGCCGAGATTGGGATTGTAGGCGTTGCCGAGGAACTGGGTCTCGATAAGGTCACCGACCATCATATTGGAGCCGCCGCCCAGCATACGGGAAATGATGAAGGTGGAAACAGACGGCACGAATACCATGGTGATGCCGGTGGTGATACCGGGCACCGAAAGGGGCAGCACTACACGGGTAAAGGTGTTCCACGGGTTGGCGCCGAGGTCCCCGGCGGCCTCCAGCGTGTAGGGCTCTATTTTGGTCATGATGGAGTAAAGCGGAATGACCATGAAGGGCAGGTAATTATATACCATGCCCAGCACCACGGCCCCCTGCGTGTAGATCATCTTAAAGGGCCCCATGCCGAAAACCTCCAGGATGCTGTTGATGACGCCGTTATTTTCCAAAAGGGTCATCCACGCATAGGTGCGCAGCAGGAAGTTCATCCACATGGGCAGCATGACCAGCATAACCAAAAGCCGCTGGTTGTTGGCGTCATAGCGGCTCATGATGAAGCCCAGGGGATAAGCGATAACAAGACATATGGCGGTAGCCACCAGAGAAAGCCAGATGGAGCGCACAAATACGGCGGTGTAATCCGAGACCTTGGCGACATTGGCAAAGGTGAATTCACCCTCGGTGGTGGAAAGGCCGAAAACCGCCACCAGTATAAGCGGCACTACCACAAAAATAGCCGACCATACAATGTACGGGACGGAAGAAAAGCGAAACTTCATGGCTCAATCCTCCGTGCGCTTCATGATATGAATATCCATAGGCGCTACATCCATACCGATGAGGGTACCCGGCTCCACATACTGGGTGGTGTGGATCTTCCACTTATAGCCCATGGCGTCTACCATGATCTCATAGTGAACGCCCTTGAAGATGATGGACTCCACGATGCCGGAGATCTTGCCCTTATCGGCGGGAACGATCTTGAAGTCCTCCGGACGGACGACGACCTGAACACGCTCCTTGAGGGAAAATCCCTTATCCACGCAGTCAAAGTAATCGTTGGCGAATTCCACAAGGTAATCCTTGTGCATGATGCCGTCGATGATATTGCTTTCGCCGATGAAGTCGGCTACAAAGGCATTGCAGGGCTCATTGTAGATATCCTGCGGGGTGCCGATTTGCAGGATGTTGCCGTCCCGCATGACCACCACACGGTCGGACATGGTAAGTGCTTCCTCCTGATCGTGGGTGACATAGATGAAGGTGATCTCCAAAGCCTGCTGGATACGCTTCAATTCGATCTGCATTTCCTTGCGGAGCTTGAGATCGAGCGCACCGAGGGGCTCATCCAACAGCAGCACCTTGGGGCGGTTGACCAGCGCACGGGCGATGGCCACACGCTGCTGCTGGCCGCCGGAAAGCTGATTGACATGGCGTCTGTCATATCCCGAAAGGCCGACCAGCTTGAGCATCTCCTTGACGCTCTGGCGGCGTTCCTTTTCCGGCACCTTGGCGATCTTCAGGCCGAATTCGACATTTTCGTACACATTGAGGTGCGGGAACAGCGCATACCGCTGGAATACCGTATTCACCTCACGCTTGTAGGGGGGCAGGTCATTGATGCGGACACCACCAAAAAAAACATCACCCTCCTTGGGTTGGATAAATCCGCCGATTATGCGCAAGGTAGTCGTCTTGCCACAACCGGACGGCCCAAGAAAAGTAATGAATTCCTTGTCCATGATGTCGAGATCAATCCCCTTGAGAACGGGCTCGTCATCATAATCAACCCGAATGCCACGCAGGCTGATCAAAGTATTTTCGTGCATTTCAACATCCTCCTTTTGCGGTAAATCTGCAGGCCCTCACACCTGCCGCAGCCGCTATTGCACCGTCCCCGCAAAAGGTTTTTAGGATACCCCGGTTCCGGGGTTCTTTCAGATGGGCATATACGAGCCGCCTTTTTATTGAATGGTTAAAATGACAACACAAATAATATCATATTCTGCCCAAATGTCAATGTTTTTTCGAAAATTCCTGCATCTTTTTGGCGAGGGAGCAGACGAACTTCAAAATTCTCCTGTTTTCTCTGTTTTTTTCACGATTTCTTCATTTGCTGTTTTTAGGCTTTTGGGGGCGCAGCAGCGAAAAAAACCACGAAAGCTCCTCCCGCTTTAGTGCGCCCGATAGCAGCAGTGCCGCCGTATAGCAGGCAAGGTACAGCAGCACCGAAAGGATGAGCGAAAAGGGCCGGCCTGCACCGGGCACACCCCCGGTCAGCAGCCGCAGCAGGAGCCAACCCCCGCCGGCCGCCGCTGCCGTAAGCACCCAGCACCCCGGCTGCAAATGAAAGACCGCCACCCGAGTGAGCCGGGAGGCACTCAATGCGAAGTTGAGCATCTCGGTGGCGAAGATGGAAAAGACATACCCCGCCACGCCGAACCGGGGCAGCAGCAGCCATACCATCATCAGGCCGGTTGCGGCATCTATGATATTATACCGCATATTGGCACGGTACTCCCCTACCCCCTTCAGCATCCCGTCCACCAGCGTATCCATATACATCACCGGCACCAGCGGCGCCAAAAGCCGGATGTACTCCCCGGCCTTCGGCTCGGAATAGATGAGCTCCCCCAGCGGGCGGGCGAAGAAAAAGCAGGTCCCGGCGACCGCCATCGCAAAAAACAGGCCGAGGCGGTAAAGGCGTTCCAGCATATAGCCCAGCCCCCGCAGCCGCCCCTGCACCTGCGCTTCGGTCAGCTCCGGGACGATGAGGTCGGAGATGACGCCGATGAGCGCCGCCGGGAACAACAGAACGGGCAGGGACATCCCCTGAATGACACCGTAGGCTGCAAGGGCGGCTTCCACCCCGCCGCCGTGCAGCCGCAGCCCCCGCGGGACAAGCAGGTGCTGCGTTGTGGAAAGCGCCGAACGGGCATAGCTGCTTAATGACAGCGGAACGGTGATGCGCAGCAGCTGCGGCAGCATGGGGGTACGGCATCGGCCCGCCCCGCGCGGCAGCCCGGAAAGCATGAGCAGGAGCAGGGCAAGAAAGGAAAAGACCTCCGAAGCGAGCATACCGAGGGTAAGGGCGCCGCAGGCATATTCCAGCCCGTAGCCGCCCAGCCGCCACAACGCCAGCACCGTGCAGCCGATTCGGATAAACTGCTCCGAAAGCTGGACGAGGGACATTTTGACCGACCGGTGCAGGGCGATAAAATACCCGCCCATCGCCCCGGAGCAGGCGACAAACGGCAGCGAAAAAGAAAGCACCCGCAAAGAAAGGATGATGCGGACATCCCCGACCCAGCGGGAAGCCGCCGGCGCCAGATAAAAGAGCAGCAGCATGGCGGTCATCCCGAAAAAGAGGGCATACCCCAGGGCGCAGCAGGTCGCCCGACGGACAGCCGGGTCGTCCTCTCTGCCGATTTGCTGTGAAATAAGGCGGGTGGCGGCCAGCCGCACGCCGGAAACGGCGACGGTGGTGGCGAGGGTATAGACCGACATCACCAGCTGAAAAAGGCCGATGCCCGCCGCCCCGATACGCCCGGCAACATACACCTGGAATGCAAGGGCGATGGTACGCATGAGGAAGCTGGTGGCGGCCATGGCGGAGGTATGGAGAAGGAGCTGTCTGGCGCGGCGCATATGGTAACTCCTCCCCTCTGTGATCTTTTCTATCTTATGGGGAGAGGGGGCGAAATAGACTGGGAGCGGGCCAGCGGGGAGAGGGAGGGCCGCAGGCCGCCCCGGCTGCGCCGGGGCAAACGGGCTTCGCCCGTTTCGGCGGCGCGAAGCGCCGCCGGGCCTGCGGCCCTATCCTGCGGGGAGCAGCAGCCGGCCGAGGAAAAAGGGCGGCAGCGGTCACCCTGCGGAATGCAGGGAGATGCGGTGGTGCAAAAGCCCCAGCAGCGCCAGCGCCCCCAGCACGCCGAATACCGGGTAGACGGTACCGATCAGGCGGCCGAAGCCGAATAGACTGCACAGCCAGGATAAGGGCGCAAAAACCACCGCAAACCTGCCCGGCCGTACCGTTCGGGGCGCCCGCGCACTGCAAAAATGGAGTATCGCCACACAGCAGGAAAGCGCGGTACCCCACATCGCACCGAATAGCAGCAGGGCGTAGGCGTCGTACCAAACGGGGCCCAGTTCCCCGGCGGCATACAGCATGGGCAGCGGTGCGGCAACCGCTGCCGGTGACGCCTGCAGCGCCAAAAGGATGCCGAGGGCGATGGAAAAGAGCATCACGCAGCCGCAAAGCACCCCTGCCCACACGGACCGCCGGGACCGAAGCCCCGCCCCCACCGGCGCCAAAATCCCGATGGAGGAAAACAGGTTATAACTGACGAAAATGCAGGCCGCAGCCGCCCAGTTCCCCGCAAATGCACCGTCCGGCGGGGCGGCCGCAATGTGAAAATGCCAACCCTCCTGCCGCAGCGTAAGGACGCTGACCGTAACCGAGCAGATGACCAGCATCGGCACAACGGCCGAGAAAACCCGCACCATCCCGGAGGTCCCGCGAAAGGAAAGCAGCGTGACCGCCACGCAAAAGAGGGCACTCCCCACAGCGGAAGACAGCCCGAACAGCTGCCGCAGCAGTGCCCCCACCCCGGCCGCCATGATGACATAAATCCCGAACAGGATAACAAGCTGCAGCACCACGACGGCACCCCGCAGCAGCGGAATGGGCCGGCGCACGACCAGCGTATCGGTTTGGTGCAGGCCGGTGCGCTGCACCAGCCGCAGCAGCAAAACCCCGAAGAAAAAGGACAGCGAAACTGCCAAAACCAGTCCCCCTATCCCCCGCCGCCCAAAGCACCCGAAAAACTGCCAAAGCTCCTGCCCGGAAACATACCCCGCCCCCAGATAGCAGCCCGCAAAGGTAAACCCCACCCGCAGCGCGCTTTCTTTTTGCAGCAAAAAGGACGCCCCCTACCGTTTGATGTGTAATGTGCGTCCTTTTTTATGCTGTTCCTTTTTTTGATTTTCTACCCGCCGAAGCGCTCCACGGTGATGTAAAACCGACCCTTTTTGGAAAGCCCGCCAATCTCCCGCAGGATGAGCCTGCCCTGTCCCCGCACCGAAAGGATATCCCCCTCGGCCAGCTGGCGATCCGGCTTCATACATTCGCAGCCGTTCAGGCTCACCCGCCCGGCGGCAATCAAATCCGCGGCCTTCCCGCGGCTGATGGAAAACCCGCTGCCCAGCACCGCATCCAGCCGCAGCGATGCCACGGTGTCCCGCACGGTTTTGCCGTCGGCGGCGGGGATGCGCAGCCCCGAAAGGGGTATTTCCACCGGGTGCAGGCCGGTACGCCCGGCACTCAACAAGTTATCCCGCAAAAACGGGATGCACTCCCTCAATGCGATGACATCGCAGCCGTTTTCCGCCACAAGGATATCCCCCAGCACCTCCCGGCGGACGCCCTGCGCCATCAGGCTGCCCAGAATATCCCGGTGGGAAAGCACAGCGCCGTGCCCCCATTCCGCACGGATGGCGCCAAACGGCAGCTCCTCCTCGGGGAGGCTTTCGGCGTCCATATAGTCGGGCAGAAAGAGTATCACGCAGCGTTCTGCCTCGGGGTGGCCTCCCATTATTCTATGCGGCGGCTCCCCGCAGCATACTACCACCTGCCGGGCCACGGCACGCTGGTGCGGGGTGAGGAACATGGTATGGGTCATGCGGTTTTGGCGGGCGCACTGCTCCAGCTTGTCCGCTATCTGGGCGGCGGTCATGCGGTCCTCGCCGGAAAACGCTTTGAGAAAATCACGGTCCTTGGGCATGGTCGGCTCCTTTCCGGGGTTTGTGGGGGTGGACGGCCCGCAGGGCAAGCCGCCTGCGGCGGCTTCGACGGCTCCGCCGTCGGTTTCGGCTGCGCCGAAACGCCCTGCGGGCCGGGTCCCTGCGGCTTGCAGGGGCCTGCGGAGAAGCAAATGCCGCCCTCTTTCAGTTTGTATCTTACCAAAAATGCCGGCAGAATGCAAGAAAGGCAATGTCCCAAAGCGGAACACTGCCTTTCCTGCGGAAAAACTGTACCGGATGATGTCTTGATCAGCTCAAGGTGGTGCCGGTGGCAAAGCTCGCCACGATGATCACGATAATGCAGATCGGCGCCAGATACTTCACGAGGAAGCTGTACGCCCCCTTGAGCCCGAACGGCTTGCCGTCCATCTCGATCTCCCGGATGGCGTTCTGCGGCTTCCACGCCCAGCCCACAAACAGGCAGGCGCCCAGGGCGGAGATCGGGATCAGCAGGCGATCGGTGAGGAATTCCATAAAGTCGCCGAAGATGGGGGTGGTAAAGCCGTTCTTGAAGTCGAACCAAACGCCCTTGATATCAAAGGCGGCCTGGGAACAGGTGTAAACACAGCCGATGATAAACATGATAATGCCGAGGATCACGGTGGTAGCGGTACGCTTCCAGCCAAAGCGCTCGGTCACAAAGGCCACTACGCCTTCCAGCAGGGAAATGCAGGAGGTGAGCGCCGCAAACAGCAGCAGCAGATAGAACAGGATGCCGAAGATCTGGCCGCCGGGCATCTGCTGGAACACCCCGGCCAGGGAGGAGAATGCAAACCCCGCACCCTTACCGACGCCTTCGGCGCCAAGGGTGGCAAATACGGCGGGAACGATGATAAAGCCTGCGATCAGTGCGACCAGCGTATCCATGCCGCAGATGATGACGGTATTCTTTGTCAGGTTTTCTTCCTTTTTCAGGTAGGAACCGTAGGTTATCATAATACTCATGCCGAGACTCAAGGAGAAAAACGCCTGTCCCAGTGCCGAAAGCACGGTGCTGAAGGTGACCTTGCTCCAGTCGGGGATCAGCATATAGGAAAGGCCCTCGGCGGCGCCGGGCATGGTAAGCGCACGCACCAGCAGAATGATTAGAATGATGAACAGGGCGGGCATCCCGAACTTATTAAACCGTTCAATGCCGTCCTCGACGCCCTTGATGATGATATAGCAGGTGGCCGCCATAAAAATCGCACCGAAAATGATGGCAGTCAGCGGGAACCATGTTTCGCCGGTGGCCGCATTATAGCCAAGCAGCCCGTAGAAATACCCCAGCGGGTCCGCATAGATTTTTCCCGACTCGGTGGCATAGCCCGCCACATAACGCAGCACCCAGCCGCCCACATGGGCATAGTAGCTGGTGATGATAAACGCCACAATCACGCCGATCCAGCCGACCCACTTAAAGCCGGGGTGCCGCAGCTTTTCAAAGCTGTCTACGGCATTGGCCTGTGCGGCACGGCCGATGGTCAGCTCCGAGAGCATGACGGGGATACCGATAAGCAGAACGATGGCAAGATAGATAAGAATGTATGCACCGCCGCCGCCCTCAAAGGCCTTTCCGGGGAACTTCCAAATGTTTCCGAGACCGACAGCAGACCCTGCCGCCGCTAAAATAAAGCCGACTTTACTGCCCCATTGGGCGCGTTTAGGTTCCATGCAAAATACTCCTTTTTTCATTTCTCTGTGGGAATTATCCCAATGATAATATAAATTTTAATGGATAGCAACAATTTTTTTAATGAATTGTGAAATTCCGTCATATCCGCTAAAATCACCGGGAATAATGGCTTTTATTGTGCATAGTTGCATACTATCTATCGTCTTTATTGGTGATGTTGCATAAATCCAATTTATCGTATTTATCGTTATCATTAAAAATTATAATTGATTGCAGCGAGAAAAAGCACCGGCGGGACCGGTGCTTCATCGGCTTATGCGTGGTACAGCTTTTTGGTCTGGTACTTCGGCTCGCAGGTCAAATTGACCCCCAGCTTGTGGTACACATTTTCATCCACCCGCGAAAGGATCACACTGGCGTGCGCTTCACACCCGCGCAGCTTGCTCAATTGCTCCATGGCCAGCGCCGCGGTGGGGTTGGTGGCGGCACAGATGGAAAGCGCGATCAAGATCTCATCGGAGTGCAGCCGGGGGTTGTGGTTGCCCAGGTAGTCCACCTTCAGCCGCTGGATCGGCTCGATGATGATGGGCGAAAGCAGGTGCATCTCATCATTGATGCCGCCCAGCTCCTTGAGGCTGTTGAGCATCAATGCGGCGGCAGGCCCCAGCAGCGAGCTGGTCTTTCCGGTGACGATCCGGCCGTCCGGCAGCTCCAGCGCCATGGCGGGCTGCCCGGTCTCCTCCGCCTTCTGGTTGGCGGCAGCCACCACGGGGCGGTCTGCGGTGGAGATCCCCAGCTGGTTCATGATAAGCTCCTGCTTATGGATCTCCTCCGCTTCGCTGAGGCCCTGCCGCACCGAACAGGCGGTGGCATAGTACCGGCGGATGACCTCCTGCTGGGATGCCCTGCAGCAGGCCTCATCATCGATGATGCAGTTGCCTGCCATATTGACGCCCATATCGGTCGGGCTCTTATAGGGGCTGGCGCCGTAAATGCGCTGGAAGATCGCATTGAGCACCGGGAAGATCTCGATATCTCTGTTATAGTTGACGGTCGTGACGCCGTAAGCCTCCAGGTGGAACGGGTCGATCATATTGACGTCATTAAGGTCGGTCGTGGCGGCCTCATACGCCAGATTCACCGGGTGCTTCAGCGGCAGGTTCCAGATGGGGAAGGTCTCGAATTTGGCATAGCCCGCCTTGACGCCCCGCTTATTTTCATGGAACAGCTGGGAAAGGCAGGTGGCCATTTTGCCGCTGCCGGGGCCGGGGGCGGTCACCACCACCAGCGGCCGGGTCGTTTCGATATACTCATTCTTGCCGAAGCCGTCATCGCTGACGATCAGCGGCACATTGGCGGGGTAATCGGGGATGATATAGTGACGGTACACCTTCACCCCCAGCGCCTCCAGCCGCTTCTGGAAGATCTCGGCGGCGGCCTGCCCGTGGTAGTGGGTGATGCAGACGCTGCCCACATACAGCCCGATCCCCCGGAAGGCATCGATCAGCCGCAGCACGTCCACGTCGTAGGTGATGCCGAGGTCGCCCCGGCGCTTATTCTTTTCGATATCATCGGCGCTGATGACGATAACGATCTCGGCGGAGTCCTTCATTTGCAGCAGCATCTTCACCTTGGCATCCGGCGCAAAGCCCGGCAGCACACGGGAGGCATGATAATCATCGAACAGCTTGCCGCCGAATTCAAGGTACAGCTTGCCGCCGAACTGCCCGATGCGCTCCCGTATCTTATCCGACTGCATTTGCAGGTATTTTTCGTTATCAAAGCCGATTTTGTTCATGTTTTCCTCCTCGTACTCCTCTATATAACGGTTGCGGGAACCGAAAGTCACAGGCAAAAATAAAAAAAGCGCCGGTTTCAGAGGCGCTTCTTTCGTTCCCCTTTCAGGGGAGCCCTTACGATTATAGCACTATCGGGCGGGGCATGGCAAGGGGGAAAGCGATATAATTTCACCCGAAATTTTTAGCGATAAGCGCCAAAAGCTACGGCTTTTCCCCGGCACGCCGCCCGGATATGATGACCCCGCCGATAATCAACAGCGCGCCCACGATGGCCGTCCAGCTTATCGGCTCCCCCAAAAGGAAGTGCGAGGCCACAATGGTGATAAAGGGCTGGAGATAGATATAGTTATTGGCACGCACCACTCCCAGCCGGCTGATGACGGTATTCCACATGGCAAAGCAGACGGCACTGCCCAGCACCGCCAAAAACAGGATGCAGAAAAGCATTTTGGGCTGCGCCAGCGGCGCCAATGGAATGGCAAGCTCCCCGCGGGCCGCCAGCAGCGGTACCGCAGTCACCACCCCGTACAGCATCACCCGCCGCGCCAAAAGGATGCCGTCCATATGGCCGGGCAGCCGCTTGATGAGGACGGAATAGCACGCCCAGCTCCCCGCCGCCAGCAGCGAAAGCAGGTCGCCCAGCGGGCTTAATTTCAGCACGAATGCGCCGTTGAGCACCACCAGCACCACCCCGGCCATCGCCACGGCAAAGCCCGCCCATACCGTCATATGCAGCTTTTCATCCCCGGTGAAAAAGTGCGCCAGAATGGAGGTGAGAATGGGCGCCATCGCCACAATGATGCTGACATTGGCGGCAAAGGTATGCTGCAGGGCGGTATTTTCGGTCCAAAAGTACAGTGTCCCGCCCAAAATGCCCATCAGCAGGAAGGTCAGCTCTCCCCTGCCCTGCCAGCGCAGCGGGCGGGGGCGCAGCAGCCACAGCACAAAATAGGCCAGTACAAAGCGCATCAGCATGACCTGCGCCGGGGTGTAGTAGGCCAGCAGCTCCTTGCTGCAAACGAAGGTGGTCGCCCAAACGGTACACACCAGCAGCGCCATCATATGCGCCCCGATTTGACGGGATTTTATTTCACGGTTCGCAGTTGTCATTGGGTTCGGGTCTCCTTATTGCACGCCCTGCGGCCGGATGACCGAAAGGGCGCTGTTGGCGGGGTCGTAGTCCTCCCGCAGGCGCTGCTCCAGCTCCTCCACCGTGGCGGAGCGCAGGATCTCCAGCGGGTAGTAGATATCCTTCATGCCCGAAAAATGGGCGGCGGCCATCAGCCCGGCGATGGATTCCGCCCGGCCGTACAGCCCGATGGTTCTTCCGTAGTTGGCACGGCGGCAGCGGGTAAAATCCCCCTGTGGGATGCCGTCCCTTTGCAGCGCCGTCACCCGTTCGCACAGGGCGTCGTACACCGCCTGCGGCCGACGGCTTTCGCCGTCAAACATGGCGCAGATGAAATCCCTGCCGGCCATCACCTCACTGCCGAAGGTCGCATTGATCTCCCCCGCCTCGTACAGGCTGCGGTACAGGTCGGTCGTTTCCCCGCAGATGAGGTCCAGCAGCAGCTCATCCAGCAGGCGGTGGCGCATATTTTCCTTTTCGCCGCCCTCCGCCTTAAAGCCGACCTGAAAAATCGGCGTGGCGATGGGCATTTTCTGCTCGCAGTAGTGGGTCTTTACCGTTTTCGGCTCCTCTGCCGTCAGCGGCTCGGCCGCCTTTTTCCCGGTGGGGAAATACCGTTCGGCCAGCTCCAGCACCGTTTCCTCCTCAAAGCAGCCCGCCACCGAAAGCACCATGTTGCCGGGGCAGTAAAAGCGTTCATAGCAGCGGCGCAGCAGGGCGGCGTCAATCTCCGCAATGGACTCCTCGGTTCCGGCAATATCCACCCGGACGGGGTGCCGGTGGTACATGGCCTGCAAAAGGTTTGCCGTCACCATCCATTCGGGGCTGTCCCGGTACATCCGCAGCTCCTCGGCTATTATGCCCCGTTCCCGCCGGACGGAACCCGCCGTAAAGTAGGGGGTCGCCACAAAGTCCAAAAGCACCTCCAGCGCCTGCGGGAAGTTTTCGGTACAGCTGAAATAGTAGGCGGTCTTATCAAAGGCGGTAAAGGCATTGGCAGCGGCGCCCAGCGCATCAAAACGCTGCATGGCGTCCCCGTAGGGGCAGTCGAACATCTTATGCTCCAGATAGTGGGCAACACCGGCGGGCAGCGGCACCTCCCGGCCCCGCATCCGGTAGCCGGTATCGATGGAGCCGACCCCGACGGTGAGCATGGCATAGGCGGTGACAAAGCCGGGCATCCGGCACATCTGCACCGTCAGGCCGCCGGGCAGGGTGACGGTGCGGGTGCTTTGCCCCAGCAGCGCCGAGCAATGGATCACATCAGTTTTCATCGTCGTCCTCCCCCTTTCCCGCCGCCTGCAAAAAGAATACGGTATCAAGAGAAAGCGCCGCCGCAGCCGCCGCGACCTCCTCCGCCGTCACCGCATCAATCTCCTCCTGATCCTGCTGCGGGGTAACGGCATCGCCCATCAGCAGCCCGGAAAGATACCAGCCCTCGGTGCGGGCCAGGCTATCCCCGATGGAGGCAAGGGAGCTTCGGAACGCCAGCTTTATATGGGAAAGCTCCTCCGGGGTGATATGCCCGGCGGCAAGATCGGCTATTTCCGCTGAAATAGCGGCCTGCAGCCGTTCCCGGTTGGCCTCCTCCAGTCCGCATTCCACCAGTAATATCCCGGTAAGCAGGTTGATGCGTGCGCCGCAGTAATAGCAGCAGCCCAGCTTTTCCCGCACATTGGTAAACAGCCGGGAGCCGGTGCTTCCCCCCAGCAGGGCGGTCATCACCCGGGCGGCGGTGCGTGCCCGGCGGCCCTGCGGCAGCCCGGTACGGAAGCCCAGAACCAGCTTGCTTTGGCTCATGGGCAGCTGCTCCCGCAGCTCGGTCACGGCGTCGGCCCGGCGGGGGAGCTGCTGCGGAGCAGGGCACAGCGGCGCCCGTTTTACCCCGCCAAACAGCCGGGTAAAGACCTCCTCGGCATAATCGGGGCTGCCGCACCCGCTGAAAAATATCTCGATGCGGGCGGTGGCGATGAGCTCCCGGTAGCGGTTGTAGGCTGCCTGCGGCGTCACGGCCAACGCCTCCTGCACCGTGCCGTAGCGGGGCAGCGCAAAGCGGAACCCCTTTCCCATCCGGGCGGTGCAGCGCTGGGCGGCATAGCTGCGTTTATCGTTTATTTCGGCCTCTATCGTATCGATGAGGTACTGCTGCTCCAGCCGGAAAGCCTCCTCCGGGAAGGCGTTGCCCTCGGTTTTCGGCTCCAGCAAAATCTCCCCCAGCAGCTCGGCACATCCCCGGCTGATGCTCTCCCCCTCCAGCGCAAAGCGGTCATCCGCCCCGGTGATCGAAAAGGTAAGCAGCATATTTTCCCCGTGGCGGGAAACATCGGTATCCAGCACCGCCCCGTACAGGTCGGCCAGACGGCATTCCAGCTCGGTCATATCCCGGCAGCGGCGGCTGCCCATCCGCAGCAGGTATGCCGCCAGCACCGCAGCGGAGGTTTTCCCTTCGCAAAGCGGCGTAATGATGGTGACCGATATGCTGTTGTGATAAAATTTAGGGTCGTGAATGCGCGAAAACCATACGCCCTCGGCGATGGCCCGGCGCTGCAGGGGTTCAGTCATGGGGTTCTCCTGTGTCATGTTATAGTCCCGTCCCGTCAAAGGGTGGGGTGTAGGCGGCGTCGGCGGAGACACGCTCCTGGGTGTAGCCCAAAAAGCCCAGCTCCGCGGCACGATCGCAGACCTTGCGGTATTCGTAGGTAAATACCGGCCGCTGTAATTCCTTTATGGTGATGCCGGCGGGCGGGGTGTACTGGCTCATCAGGCTCAAGCGGATCTCCCCGGGGGAGAATTCACCCGCCAGCCAGTCCAATAGCCGCAGGCTGTCCTTATGGGCGCCCGGCAGCACCAGATGCCGTACCACCATGCCGCGCTGCAAAATGCCGTTTTCATCAAACTGCACCGCCCCCACCTGCCGGAACATCTCCCGCAGGGCAAGGGATGCAACGGCAAAATAATCCGGGGCGGCGGAATACCGGGCGGATAATTCGCTTGCGTAATACTTCAGGTCGGGCAGGTAGATCTGGATCTTCCCCTCCAGGGAGCGCAGGGTCTCCACCCGGTCATAGCCGCCGGAGTTCCAGACCACCGGGACGGGCATGGGGTGCTCCTCCAGCAGGGCCCGGACCACATGGGCATAGTGGGTGGGGTTGACAAAATTGATGTTGTGGGCCCCCTGGGCAATCAGCTCGCCGCAGATCTCCCACAGCCGCTCCGGGGTAATCGCCCGCCCGAAATCCTGATGGCTGATCTTCTCATTCTGGCAGAAGACGCATCCCAGGGAGCAGCCGGAAAAGAAGATGGTCCCGGATCCCCGGCTTCCCGAGATGGGCGGCTCCTCCCACATATGCAGGGCGGCCCGGGCCACCACCGGCGCCTCCGGCATCCGGCACAGCCCCTCCCCCCGCTCCGGCGTGCGCACCGCGCCGCACCGGCGGGGACATAAGGTACAGATCATGGCGCCCCTCCTCTACACCAGCCCCAGCCGGGCGGTTACCGCCGGGGCAAAGCTCTGAAACGCGTTGGGCACGGCATAGGTATCCCGCAGCTCCCGCCGGTCCGCCCACACCCAGCCCTCCGGCAGGGCCTCGCCGGGCACTTCCCCGGCCCAGGCGGTCATGTGCCACTCGATGTGGGTAAAGATATGCCGGCCCGTCCCGGCCCGCTCCAGCCCCAGCGGGGCAAGCCCCCACTGCGCCGGCCAGTCCGTCCCGTCAGCCAGCTCGTTGGGATACTCCCACAGCCCGGCCAGCAGGCCCCGCCCAGGCCGGCGGCGCAGGGCCACACTGTCCCCGTGAAAGAGCAGATATACGTTCCGCTGCTCCACTTTTCTGGCCTTCTTTGCCGCCTTGACGGGCAGCTCCCCGGTGCGCTCCTCCAGATATGCCCGGCAAAAATGGGCCGCCGGGCACTTTTCACACAGAGGCGCCCCGTTGGGCAGGCACACAGTGGCCCCCAGCTCCATCAT
>ERZ827423.1070-NODE-1070-length-29382-cov-47.270331_pt1 | contig 29382 bp, 30 predicted proteins | sample MGYA00519775_ERZ827423 | MGnify/ENA primary metagenome ERZ827423 (study PRJEB31778, sample SAMEA3449296) | human gut metagenome | biome: human gut; feature: human-associated habitat; material: faeces | place: United Kingdom | collected 2010/2012 ... | reverse complement strand
TGACAAAGTCGTTGGCCATGCAGACCATATTGACGACGAGCTGGATCACGATCAGTACCGCGGAGAGCAATACCGTTGTAATAACATCCTTAACCGTCCACTTTTTCTTTTCGTCCATAAATCCATTCCTCCGTTTTCTGTTAATTTATACTAACCTTCTACCCATGTGCTTTCCCACCTTTCAGCGTCCAGCCGATTGCCTGGCTGCGCATTCCCACAAAGCGCCTGTACAGGCCGTCTTCGCGCATCAGCTCCCTGTGGTTTCCGCATTGAACGATCCTGCCGTTCTCCAGCACGATGATTTGATCTGCCGTGCGCACGGTGGACAGACGGTGGGCAATCATCAGGATCGTTTTGCCTTTTGTCAGCTCCCGGATGGCCTTTTGCAGCTCCTGCTCGTTTTCGGGATCCACGCTGGCTGTAGCTTCATCCAAAATGACGATGGGTGCGTCCTTCAGAATTGCCCTTGCAATGGAGATTCGCTGCTTTTCCCCGCCGGAGAGGCTGGAGCCGCCTTCGCCGATCTTTGTCTGATAGCCATCGGGCAGCGTCATGATAAAGTCATGGCAGCAGGCTTTCTTTGCGACCGCTATGATTTCATCCTCGCTCGCGTCCGGTCTGCCAAACCGGATATTGTTCTCGACGGTGTCCTCAAAGAGATACACATTCTGAAATACGATGGCGAAATTCTTTAGAAGGCTGCCGCTGGTATATTCCCGCACATCCCGGTCGCCGAGCGTGATCTGTCCTTCCTTCACATCCCAGAAACGGGCAATCAGACCGACCAGCGTGGTTTTTCCGGCGCCGGAGGGACCAACAATGGCGCAGGAGCTTCCCTGGGGTACGCTTAAGCTGATTTGATGCAATACTTCCTTTTCCCCGTATCCAAAGGACATATTCTTCACTTCAATATTGAAATTTTCCGGCACAAGATCAGCCCCCTTTTCGTCCAGGGATGGAATGTCCATGATGTTATCCAGCCGATCCAGGGAAGCCTCCACCGCGCAGGCAATGGAGGACATACTGCCCGCCACCTCCACGGCGGCATAGATCATGAAGCTGGACACAAGAAGCAGCAGGCACTTCTCCGGCGTGATGCTTCCTCCTGCCAGAAGATAGGGTGCAAAAACCAGAATAGCCGCCCGTGCGAGCTTGAACACCGTCTGATAGAGCGCTGTCATTTTTGAAAACGCCTTTTCAAGCACGATATTTGCCTCTTTGCTTTCCTCAATTGCGGCGTCAACTGCTTTTCCGGTGCGTTCCGCCAGCCCAAACGCCTTGACTACGCCCATGCCCTGCACATATTCCAAAACGGCAGTGACCAGACCAGCCTGGGCGGCCTGACGGCGGGGCGCGTATTTCCTGCCTACCTTGCCGATAAACGAATAAACAATGAGCGCCACGGCAAGCCCGGCCAAAGAGATCAGCCCGATCCGCCACTCATAGATCATAAGCCAAACGCCAATCACAATGGCGTGGATAAACCCGCCCGCCACATTTTCCATAATGGTAACGGACTGCTGCTCCAGATCGCCAAGGGTGGTCGTCACCGCCGCAGTGATATCCCCAAGCCTGTTTTCATTGAAATAGCCCATAGGAGCCCTCTTCAGACGTTCGCCGATCTCCATGCGCTTTTCCGACCCGAACGCGAAGCTGCCAAGAGTTCTGGCATTGGCAGAAAGATTGACAAATACAATTCGCCCTACAATGGAAACGATCATGATGCCAAGCGAAATCCAGATCGTGCTTTCAGGCATAACATCGCCGGAAAGCTGCTTCAGGATTCCTGTGAGCACCGTTAGAATGGCTATGATTGGGATCATCTCAAAGAATGAGCTGACAAGGTATGCAAGGAAAGAGCGGATAAGACGCTTCTTCTGTAAGCCAGAGAACAACAAAAGTCTTTGAAATAACCTTATCATCACTCCACCTCCTCTGCGGTATCTTTGCCCTGCATATGGGCTTTCCACAATTCCTTGTATAGATCGTTTGTTTCAAGAAGCTCCTCATGAGTGCCTTCCGCAGCGACATTTCCTTTATCCACGACAAGGATCTTATCTGCTTTTGTAATGGTAGACAGCCGATGCGCAATGACAATTAAAGTTTTTCCTGCTACAAGCCCTGCAATGGATGCTTGAATAACGGCCTCATTTTCAGGATCGGTAAATGCCGTGGCTTCATCCAACACCACGATTGGGCTGTTCTTTAGGATCGCCCTTGCAATGGCGATCCGCTGCCTTTCTCCGCCGGAGAGGTGGCTTCCCGCATCGCCCGCCAGCGTATCATAGCCCTCCGGCAGAGCGGCGATGAAATCGTGACAGCTCGCTTTTTTTGCTGCTGCTTCGATCTCTGCGTCTGTGGCCGCCGGTTTTCCGATGCGAATATTTTCCCGGATAGATAGATGGAACAGAAAGTTATCCTGCGATACATATGAGACAAGCTCCATTATCTGAGGAAGAGGGATGTTCCGCACGTCCACGCCGCCAATACGGACGCCGCCGCTCTCCGCCTCCCAGAAGGAGGCGATGAGCCGTGCAATGGTAGATTTACCGGAGCCGGAGGGACCCACAATGGCCGTCATACCGTTTTTTGCGCAGTCAAAGGAAATTCCATGCAAAATCTCCGTCTCTTTGTATCGGAAGGTAACATGATCAAAGGATACGTCGGTGTCCGCAAGGACAGCTCTCTCGGTCGGCCGCACAAGCTCCGGCTCATCCAGAAGATTCCCTACCTCTTTTACGGTGGAATCCACCATGGCCAGGCTGTCGGTGTACTGCAATGCCTGAATCAGTGGTTTTACGAGTCCAAGGGCGAGAATGATGCAGGTAATCAGCGTACCCGCTTCGACGCTTCCGTTTATAAAGAGCCAGCTTCCCAAAGGCAGCACGCCCACAAGCGTTGCCGTCAGGATGGATAGCCCCATCACATAGTAGCCGTTGGTCTGCTTGAACCAAGTCGCTTTGGCGGTCTCGTTCTCCGCCACGGCGTCGGCGTATTTTTTATATGAGCGCTCACCCTGATTGAATGTCTTCACCACTTCGATGCCGCCGATGTATTCCACCGTTGCGGCATCCATGTTTTTCCCGGCGGCAAGTACTCTGGCATATCTCTTCTCGTAATCCTTCATCATTCCCATATAGCAGAAGGCGCCCGCCGGAATCGTCACAAGAGAGATCAGCGCGAGTCTCCAATCAAGACTAAAGAGGTAAATGAGCATTAGAATTGGGATTAGGATGTTGGCAGTGAGCTCCGGTACCATATGCGCCAGCGGAAGCTCCAGCTTTTCTACGGTGTCCACGATGATCGTTTTGAATTTTCCGGACGGCGTATCAAGGATCGTTCCCATGGGGACACGGGAGAGCTTCTCTGTTATCGCCATACGGATATTCCGCAGAATGATAAAGGCAGATTCATGGCTTTTCATTGTAGAAAAAGTTCCGAACCACACCTGCCCGAGATAGCCCGTAAAAGCAATCAATGCCAGAAACGCCAACTTGCTGAAAGCATAGTCTTCGTGGCAGATCATAATGATCCCCCGGGACACCGCAACGTAGGGGATCATGCCGCATAGCGCCCCCAAAATCGCAAGTATGACGGAGCCGATCAGTTTCCCTTTGCACGGCTTCGCAAAATCCATCAGAATCGTCATCGCCGAATTTTCTTTTCCAGCCATCATTCCTCACCTCGCAAAAGTCTTACTATCTTTTCTTTCTGCCCGCCGGAAAGGTCCTCTACGATTTCTCCGTCCCGGATGAACAGTATTCTTGTGCAAATCTGCATCATAAACTCAATATCATGTGTGATGATCAAAAGCACCTTGCCTTGCGTCGCAAGGCTTCGTGTCAAGGTGCCGACCTCTTCCATGCTTTTTAGATCCAGTCCGCTGGTAGGTTCATCGAACACCAGCAGCTCCTTGCCGCAGATCTCGCTTACCACAACCGCAAGTCGCTGCATCTGCCCGCCGGAAAGAGACAAGGGATGCCGTTCCTTATACGCCAGCAGATCCACCTTTTCTAATGCGCAGTCAATCTTGTCTTTGTTCGGAGTTTTTATGCCAAGCGCGCATTCCGCCGCCACGCTGTCGGTAAAGAGCTGGTGCCCTACATCCTGCATGACCATGTATGCCTTTTTCCGTCTCAACCGCCGGCTCATCGGTTTTCCGGCCCACAAAACAGTGCCGGAGCTGTTCTTTTGCAATCCGCAGAGCATTTTGGCGAGGGTCGATTTCCCGGCGCCGTTGACGCCCGCAATGGCGATGATTTCTCCGCGGCTTGCCTGAAAAGAGAGATTATTCAATACATTCCGACCGCCGAGACGGACACTGATTTTCTGAACGGAAAGCAATCCATCGGCAGCGATTGTTTTCGCACCGCCCGATTCGGATACCGACAGATCTCTGACACGCAGTCCCATTCTGCGAATATCCGCTTCAGGCAGCGCCTTGAACGCTGCAGCCTCCATGTCCGATGCAATCCGGCCATCCTGCATATAAACGACGCGATCCACAATGTCCATCAGATACCAGATGCGGTGCTCTGCGATCAGAATGGTCTTTCCTGATATTTTCGCCCGTTGGATCAAATCAGCCAATTCTCCGATGGCCTTCATGTCGAGATTCGATGATGGCTCGTCAAACACAAGGACATCGGGAGCCGAAGCATACACGCTGGAAAACGCGATCTTCTGCTTCTCGCCGCCGGACAGTTCAAAGATATTTCGACCCCGGAGCTCGCTAAGATGCAGCTCCTCCGTAAGTTCATCTAATCGGGAGCGCAGAGCCTCTCGCGGAATGCCCCGATTTTCAAGCCCAAACACGATCTCGCTGTCTGTATCCGTATTGAAAAACTGCGTTCGAGGATTCTGAAAAACCGTCCCTACCGCATCCGATAGCGCAGCAATCTCTGTCTCCCGTGTATCCATACCGTTTACGCTCACCTGCCCCGAAAGATTGCCGTGGAAGAAATGGGGAATCAGTCCGTTTGCGAGCCGTGTAACCGTTGTTTTTCCACACCCGGACGGTCCGCAAAGCAGCACGCATTCGCCGGACCGGATAATAAGGTTCAAATCAACGACTCCGCCGTCCCCGCTTTCAGCGTATGTAAAAGAGACATTTTGGAACGATATCATAATCAAAACACCCCTTTCATGCCCGCGTATATCATGCCGGCAACGAGCGCCGCGTAAGCAATTACCACCAGCAAATCAGCAAACGAAAACGCGATTTCCTCTATACAGCTTCTTTCACCTGTGTGCTCGATGCCTCTTGTAATCGCTGCCTGCGTAATCTCGTCCGAAATTCTGGAAGCAGAAACAAGCAGGGGAACATAGACATACTCCATCGTCTGTATAGGATGGCTAATCAGCCCGGCCGCGGACGCTGATATCCCTCGCAGCGCCATGGCATCCCGTATGGAGGCCCACTCTTCTCTCATGGTCGGGAAATAACGGAGCGTAATGGCAAGAGCAATCGTGAGTCCTTTCGACAATCTGAGCTTTGTGATAGCCGCAAGAAATTTACTTACGCTTGTCGTTGCAATCAGAAAGCTGCCCAGCATAAAACAAGGAAGAAGCTTGCGGATATACACTGCAAACATATAGACGACTCCACCGAAAGTCACAGGCAGCCTTGGTACGATAAAAAGCTGGATCAGCAGAAGCGCGAGAAAAAATGCTGCGTATTTCAGCATCCTTTTCAGATTGCCGGAAACGCTCAGAAGTACAAGCGGAATCCCCGCAAGCACACACTCCACCGCAATGCTTTTATTCATAAAAACGGAAACGCTTGTGACCGCAAGAATCAGAAGCTTCGTCCGTGGGTCGAGTCTCATTTATACGACTCCTGCTTTTTCAAAGTGTTTTTTCATAAGCTTCTTTCCGATCAGTCCGCCGATGATCGCGCAGACAAGTGTCCCGATAATCATTGCGGGGATCGCCCACCAGGTAGCCCCAATCGAATGAATCACTCCTTCAAAGGAGGCGAAGTCGCCCTTATTCTTCATAAAAGCATCAAACTGTGCGGGCATGACAACCATTGGAATATATGCCCCCATCGGCGCAAGCGCCATGACGCAGTAGGCAAGTAGGTTTTTCTTAAAGGATCTGAAATCAGCGGAAGCGCAGATAAAATCCGCGATCACGCCGAAAACCAGGAAGAATACGGACATCATCCAGAACATTCCCGTAACAAACAGCAAAATCGCCGCGATTACACCGAGAATGGAGAGAGCTCCCTTCTTCGGTATTTTTGCCACATAGAGCATGAAAACTGTCCCCGTAAAGAGCGCCACGATCATTGGCATAAACGGGAAAGTGACCGGCGTCATCTGCGCAACCCCGCCAATCACAAACGCCACCACAGCATAGATGAGCGAAAAGATGCCCACCGATATAAAGTCCCTTGTTTCCAGCTTCTTCGCATCTGTTTTAAGCATAATAAATGACCTCCAATTTTATATTGTTCAGTTAGAGTATGCTAACTCGCGTGTAAAAAATTAAAGTGCTTGTGTGATTGTGCATTATTCCAGCCGGAGCAAGCCTTTCCAGCCAGAGTTGAAGAACTTTGCAAGCTCCTCAATATACCGCATAGCTTCTTCTTTGGGCATATCATGGACAATCGTCTCACATACCGCCGTAAAATAGGCGCTGGTAATCATGTGGTGAAGCTGCTTTGTCATTTTTCCGGAGAGCTTTCCTCTTTTGCGGAGAAGTGCGTAGTATTCCTCTGAGCACTCTACCTCCAGTTCCACAAGCTCCTCCAAAAAATTTGCATAGCGCGTACCTTCCGCCCGGCAGAGGATCAGCTTAAAGGCATCAAAATGGGCGTACATATACTCCACAAAGACGCGCAAATACTCAGTGGACAGCTTCAGGCTGTCCTTCGTCTTTTCCTCGGAGACAAGATCGAAATGGGCGGCCTGTGCGGCTTTGAACTGCTCCAACAGTCCCTTTGCTGCCTCGCCCACAAGATCATCAAAAAGCGCGGCCTTATCCGGGTAATAGCCGTAGAAGGCGCCTTTCGTGAAGCCCGCCTCCGCAACGATTTTATTTAGAGATGCGTCCTTGAAGCCCTTTTCCAGAAATTCTTTTTTCCCAACTTCGAGGATCTTCATTTGAGTTTCTGTACGTTTCATTGGCTCTCCCCTTATAACATACCGGTAGTATATACTGCTGGTATATTATAGCCGAGCAGATCGGGTTTGTCAATGGGCTCTGCGAGTTTTCTGTTTACCCATTGTCATTCGCGTGACGAGGGGGAATGCCTCAGTACTTTCAGCGAAAGAACCAATCGATTTACCCTTGCTTTCTTATTCAGCTCCACGGCTGTCCAACGCAGATGCTCTCTAATCACCCGTCTTGGATGCTTGAGCATATTCTTTTTCAATACTCGCCATACAGCGCAAGGCAGGAACACCGCAAGCGGTGTCCCTGCCTTTTCGGGTTGACTATTCAGCAAATGCAAACCGCGCAATCTGCCGCTGAAGCAACCTTCAGCGGCGGGGGCATTTCTCACTCCACCAATGCCTTGCCCAGGGCGCGGCAGGCCTCCAGCGCCGCGTCGTCGGGAGTCTCCGTGCAGATCACACTCTCGCAAACGAGGTTCACCCCTGCGCTGTCGCAGTCACTCTCCCAAGTGCGCATCCACTCACCGTCGCCCCAGCCGTAGGAGCCGAACAGCGCCACGCGTTTGCCGCCAAGGCTGCGCTTGCAGGCATCGAACATGGGCTGGAACTCCATTTCCTCCAGCACCTCGGCGCCCATGGCGGGGCAGCCGAAGGCGATGGCAGCGTAGGCGTTCAGATCACCGGATGCGATCTCGGCGGGCGTGAGCAGCACAGCCTCTGCGCCCGCGGCAGTCATGCCCTCGGCAACAGCCCGCGCCATGGCCTCCGTATTGCCCGTACCGCTCCAATAAACAACAGCAGTTTTCATGTTTGTCAGTTCCTTTTCTTTTCTAACGGTCTTCATGCAAAAATCCCAGCGGTCGGCGACGCGACCGAGCGTTTTCGTCCGATGCCAGACGAGCTTCGGATGCAGACCGGCGTAGCTGATGTTGTCGCTGTCGCAAAAGCAGCGGCACCTCCGCGCCTATCCCAGCGCCACATCAAGCGTCATCATCATGCTGAAGCCCACGGCAAAGAAAATCGTTCCGATGTTGGAGTGCTTTCCCTGTGACATCTCTGGGATCAGTTCCTCCACCACGACGTAGAGCATGGCGCCCGCCGCAAAGCTCAGAAAATACGGCAGCGCCGGGATCACGAGCTGCGCCGCAAGAATCGTCAGCACCGCGCCGATAGGCTCGACAACGCCGGAAAGCACACCGCCGAAAAACGCCTTGCCCTTGCTCTCACCCTCCGCCCGCAGCGGCATGGAGATGATCGCCCCCTCGGGGAAATTCTGAATGGCGATGCCAAGGGACAGCACAAGCGCGCTGGCCGCCGTGATCTGCGCGTTCCCCGCAAGGAAACCCGCATACATGACGCCTACCGCCATGCCCTCCGGAATGTTATGTAGGGTCACTGCCAGCACCATCATCGTGGTGCGCCCCAGCCTGCTTTTCGGTCCCTCCGCCTGATTGCTTCCTACATGAAGGTGGGGAATCACATGGTCAAGCAAAAGCAAAAACAGTACGCCGACCCAAAAGCCGATAAAGGCCGGGAGGAAGGACAGCTTGCCCATGCCCTTCGACTGCTCAATGGCTGGGATCAGCAGGCTCCATATCGACGCCGCCACCATCACCCCGGCGGCAAAGCCCGCAAGGGCGCGCTGCACCAGATCCCCAAGGGATTTTTTCATAAAGAACACGCAGGCCGCACCCAGCGTTGTACCCAAGAAAGGGATCATGATTCCAAGAAAGGTTTCCATTTGTCTCACCGCCTTTGCATTGCGTTTTTATTTGTTCCTCCTGAAGCCCGCCTCGTCCCGGTATTCGGGATGCGCCTTCAGATACGGGTCTTTATCGCCGCAGATGGTGTAGTCGCATCGGCAGCCGTCCACGCAGGTAGTCGTCCGCACCAGCCTTGCGTGGAGCAGCTCCATGGACGCATAGTCCACATTGCACAGGGCGGGCATAATGTCCGTAAATCCGAACTGCTTGGCAAATTCCGCCGCCGGGCACGCCGTAAATTCATAATAGATGGGCTTGCCGTTTTCGTAAGGCGCAACCGTCATCTCGTAATCGTGCCATTTGTCGCAGCCGCCTTTCGCCCGCACGAACGCCTTGTACATCAGCTTCCTCCAGAACGGCTTGTTGCAGTCCACGAACCGCAGCCTGCGGAAGATCGGCAGGATCAGATTCTCTTCGATCTCTTCCATTTCGCGGAATGTGACCACGTCCCGACACACATCGTAAAAGCACATGATAGCGATGCAGTCGTAGGTGCCGCCTACGCCGTTGTGGAAGTTCTTTTTGCCGCCCAAGTCGGTGCGCCAGTCGGCGAGAAGCTCTGCATATCTCAGCTGCACACGCTCCCAGACCGCCTCGCGCTCCGTCTCCGGATAGTGCAGAGCGATTTTCGCCAGAATTTCCTTTTTGCAGGGTTTGGAATACAGCACATGGCAGCTGCGGTCAAATAGAAGCTTCTTGTCCTTCATCTGTCTGCTTCTCCCTCATTTCCACGCCGTAATGCAGAGCCAGCTTTTCTTTTTGTGTATCTGTACCTCGTGAAAGCCCGCCTGCTCCAGATACGCCTTCAGTTCGGTGTCCTTATAGATGGTCATGCCGCCGATGATCTCCGTCCACTTCTTGTCCTTGTCCGTATCACCGTTGCTTTCGTTGCAGATGAGTAATGTCCCGCCGGGCTTCAGCACCCGATAGACCTCCCGGAAGCACCGCGGCAGTTCAGACCAGAAATAGACGGTTTCAAAGGCCGTCACCGCATCGAACCAGTCGCCTGCAAAGATCATATCCGTCACGCTGCCTTGCAGAACGGCGCAGCGGCCCTCCGCGATGGCGGCCTCGTTGACCTTTTGGGATTTCTCCACGCTGACGGACGAATAATCGATGCCCTTGACGATCCCCTGCGGGCATTTTTTCAACAGCCGTCGGATATTCGCCCCGCCGCCGCAGCCGCAATCCAGCACCCTGGCGTCCGGTGCAGCATTCAGAAATTGAAACCCCCACCGTGCCACAGGACTGTGCCCTAGGTTCATCATGGCGACCATAATTTTTCCGCCAAGCCCCACAGGCTTTCTGGTGTTCTCAAAAAATGACATCTTATCACACCTCCAATTTCACACATTCCGCATAGGTCAATGGGAATGAGGCTTTCAGGACAACGCTTTTCCGTACCGTCCAGCCGTTCTGCCGCAGGAAGCGCAGGTATTCCGCGCTCGTCCACCTGCTGTGGAGAGGAAAGCCCGCCAGCTTCATGAAAAAGGCTTTGACCTTGCCGGAAAACGAGTTTCCCGCGTGGGTGAAGGTGGGCGCAATCAGCACGCCGTCATCCTTCAGAACACGCTTGATTTCTTGCAGGGCTTTCTCCGGCTGCGGCACGATATGCAGTGCGTTGGACACGATCACTACATCAAAGGACTGGTTCGCGTAGGGCAGGCGGAACATATCCTGCACGGAAAAGTGCAGCTTCGCCGAGTGATTGTCCCGTTTCGCCTCTGCGATCATCTCCGGGGAGGCGTCCGTCGCCTCAACAAGAGCCGCCGCGTTCACGATGTGCTTGGCGATCAGCCCCGTGCCGGTGGCAAGCTCCAGCACCGTCTTGTGCCGCACGACCGGCTGGATCATCTCATACATCATTTCGTATGCTGCCCCGTCTTTTCGCATAAACCGGTCATATAGGCCGGCGCTTCTGTCCCAAAAATCCTTGCGTTTGCGCATTGTCATCACTCCTTTGGGCGTTAGATTTATCTAACGCATATATGCAGATCACGTAGTTAGATGCGGCTAACCAACGCTTGCGCATAGGCTGCCTTCCAATGCGCGGCACAGCGTTCGATTATAGTCCCTTCCGGGCAATCTGTCCCATGGTGAAATCGGTATTGATGAGCAGATGCTTCGCCTGACTTATTCTTCGCCCATGGATGTACAGGTTGACACTGCGCCGAAAACGGAGTAAAACTACCTTTTGTTTAGAGCGTATTGTATTTTTAAGTATCTCGCTGTTCATGGTTGCTCCTTGAAGCGATTAGCCTTTTTTATGCAGCAATCAGCCAAATCAAAGAGCGATCCGTTGCATTTGCTCGGGGCTTTTTATATTATAAATCGCGGTTAGCGCTATCTAACCGGATTGTATCAAAAAGCAGGTGGAAAGTCAATCCGTCTGCCTATCGCAAAGAAAAAATCACTGTGAATAAATCATCTGCTCACAGGAGTATTTCTTCTATATCACGGGCAGACAAAGTGAGTTGAAAACCGCTGCTTGAAGAAACCACAAAAGGACAGGCTCGATTTGCGCACGCGAATCGAGCCTGCTTCTTTTGCTGGTGAGACCTATATCTCCCGCAGCTCCGGGATCGCGCCGCCGGCCACCGCCCACAGATACAGGCTCGCCACGCTGCAATAGGGGCTGAAGCGGCGGCGGTACCGGTCAAACAGCTTGCGGTCGATGCGGCGGTGGTGATAGACCATGCGCAGCCCACGCTGGATGGCCAGATCGTCGTAGCTGAAAACATCCGGTCGCTGCAGGCAGAACAGCAGGATCATCTCCGCTGTCCAGACGCCGATCCCCTTCAGACTGCTTAGCGCCCGGATCGCGTCCTCATCGCTCATGTGCGCCACGGCGTCCAGATCAAATGCGCCGGTGCGGACCTTTTCAGCAAGATCCGTGATGTACTCTGCCTTGCGGAAGCTTATGCCCAGAGCCTGCAGCCGGGGGACGCCCGCCGCCAGAATGGTTTCGGCGTTCACCTGACCCAATGCGTCCTGCATCCGCTGCCAGATGGTGGCCTGCGCCTTGGTGGAGATCTGCTGGCCGATGATGTGGTGGACAACGGACGAAAACAAGTCCGTATCCACCGCGCGGTCGATGTGACCGATGCGGTCGATGACCTCGCACAGCCGCTTGTCCTTCCGCCGCAGATAGGCCAGCTCTTTTTCTCCGTACGCAAAATACATATCTGTCACCTGCCTGTGTGCTTTCTCTGATGCACCGTGTGCCGGCGCTTTCTTCTGCAAGCATACCACAAAAGAGGGACAATAGTAAAGGCAGCGCCGCACAATAAAAGCTGCGCACAATTGCTTTTGTCCCATTATGCGGTGCTGCCTGAAATAAAACGCTGCTTTTATTCGCCCTCTTTTCTTTTGGGGCGTGATGGTGTATACTATACGGTGAATTGATATTTGTATGCACCAGGAGGTAGGACTATGTTTGAAAACCGCCGGGAGATCATGCAGGACGTGTTCCTGACGTATCTGCCCGCACAACATTTCAAGACGAGCCGTCTGACGCTGAATCTCATCGCGCCGCTGCGCCGGGAGACGGCATCGGCCAACGCGCTGCTGCCCGCCGTTATGCGGCGGGGCACCGTCCGGTACCCGGATATGGAGAGCCTGTCTGCGGCGCTGGACACGCTGTATGGCGCCAATATCGACTATACCGTGCGCAAGAAGGGCGAGCGCCAGTGCGTGGGCTTTGCGGCCGGATTCATCGACGACGCCTTTACGCCCCATGGCGAGAAGCTGCTGGAGCCGGTGGCGGAGCTGCTGGGCGAGCTGCTGCTGGAGCCTGTGACCCAGCGGGGACGGTTCCTCAGCGAGTATGTGGACAGCGAGAAGGCCAACCTGATCGATGCCATCCGCGGACTGAAGAACGACAAGCGGGACTGGGCGGACATCCGGCTCATGCAGGAGATGTGCGCCGGTGAGCCGTACAGCGTGCTGCGGCTGGGCGACGAGGAGACGGCATCGCGGCTGAACAACCAGACGCTGTATACCCACGGGCAGGCGCTGCTGTCCGGCAGCCGTGTGGAGCTGATCTACTGCGGCAGCGCGGAGGAGAAGCGGGTGGAGGACGCGGTGCTGGCGGCACTGGCGGCGCTGCCCAGAGGGGCGCAGACGGAGCTGCCGCCGGTGGAGCGCGTACAGGCGCCCGCCCAGCCCCGGCTGGTGACGGAGACGATGGACGTGACGCAGGGCAAGCTGGCTATGGGATACCGCTGCGGCAGCGACGACTATCCCGCCATGGTGCTGGCCAACCTGATCTTCGGCGGCACCAGCAATTCCAAGCTGTTCCTGAACGTGCGGGAGAAGCTGAGCCTGTGCTACTACGCCTCCAGCAGCTATGCCCGCAGCAAGGGCATCCTCACGGTGTCCAGCGGCGTGGAGACGAAGGACTTCCGCCGGGCGGAGGAGGAGATCGGCCGCCAGCTGGCAGCCGTGCAGCAGGGCGACTGGGAGGACTGGGAGCAGGAGGGCGCGCTGCAGGCCATCCGTGCGTCGCTGCTGTCCCTGTCGGATTCCCAGGGTGCGCTGGAGAATTTCTATCTGGGACAGATCGCCTCCGGGGTGGAGGAGACGCCGGAGGAGCTGGCTGCCGCGCTGGAGCAGGTGACAAAGGAGCGCATCATGGCGGCGGCACAGACGGTGAAGCCGGACACGGTGTACTTCCTGAGCGGAAAGGAGGAGGCGTAAATGGACAAGAAGCTGTACCCCCGCATCGGGGAGGAAGTGATATGGGTAACGCTGGACAACGGACTGCCGGTGTGCATCGTGCCCAAGAAGGGCTTTTCCCGGAAGTACGCGCTGTTTGCCACCCGGTACGGCGGCATGGACATGCGCTTCCGGCTGAACGGACAGTGGCTGGATACGCCGGCGGGCATCGCCCACTATCTGGAGCATAAAATGTTCGACACGGAGGACGGCAACGCCCTGCAGGAGCTGGCCATGAACGGCGCGGAGCCAAACGCCTTTACGTCCAACGCCATCACGTGCTATTATTTCGACTCCACGGAGAAGTTTTACGAGAATCTGGAGATACTGCTGTCCTTCGTGTCGGTGCCCTATTTCACCGACGAGAGCGTGGAGAAGGAGCAGGGCATCATCGGTCAGGAGATCGGTATGATCGAGGACAATCCGGAGTGGCAGGTGTACAAGCAGCTGATGCAGTCCCTGTACCACACCAGCCCCGCCCGGACGCCGGTGGCCGGCAGCGTGGAGAGCATCCGAGAGATCACGGCGCAGACGCTGTACGACTGCCACAAGGCGTTCTACACCCCGGCCAACATGTGCCTCGTGGTGGTGGGCGACGTGGAGGCGCAGCAGGTGTTGGACATCGCCCGGCGGGTGCTGCCCAAGGACAGCGGCGAGCTGATCGAACGGGACTACGGCGCGGAGGAGCCCACCGAGGCGGCGCGAGCCTATGCGGAGGAGCGCATGGAGGTGTCCATGCCCTCGTTTCTGGTGGGCTTCAAGTGCCCGCCCCAGCACGGGGGAGAGGAGCAGCACCGGTTCGCCGCCATCGGCGAGCTGGCCTGCGACGTGCTCATGGGCGAGTCCAGCCCGCTGTACGCCCGGCTGTACAGCCAGGGGCTGATCAACGGCTCCTTTGGCGCGGCGTTCGACATCCTGCCCGGCGCGGCCTACGCCTACGCCGGCGGCGACAGCAAGGATCCCAAGGCCGTGGCGGAGGCGATACTGGCCGAGGCGCAGCGGCTGGCGCGCGAGGGCGTGGACGAGGACTATTACAAGCGCATCGTCAACGCCAACTTCGGCGCGGCGCTGCGGGAGCTGAACTCCTTCGAGTCCATCGCCGTGTCCATGGCGGAGGGACGGTTCCAGGGGTACGACCCCTACCGGTTCCCGGAGATATATGACAGCATCACGGCGGCGGACGTGCTGGCGTTCCTGCGGGAGAACGTGACGCGGAGCCACATGGCGCTTTCGGTGATCGCGCCCAAGGAGGAGGAAGCATGAGCATCATGACAGACAGCCCCATTCGGTTTCCGGGGCTTTTCGGGGACTGGGCGTTTACCGCCTCGTCCACGGCGTTCCACATCGGCGGCAAGGCCATCTACTGGTACGGTATCCTCATTGCACTGGGAGTGCTGGCGGCGCTGGCCTTCTGCATAAAGCAGAAGGAGAGGTACGGTATCAAAGAGGACGACCTTATGGACGGCGTGCTGTGGGGCGTGCCGCTGGCCATCGTGGGCGCGCGGCTGTACTATGTGCTGTTCTATCTGGACAGATTCAAAAAAGAGGACGGCTCCTTCGACTGGGCGGAGTCCGTGGCAATATGGGACGGCGGGCTGGCCATCTACGGCGGCGTGATCGCGGCGGTGCTGGTGTGCCTTGTGCTCAGCAAAAAGCGGGGCTTCAAGCTGGGGGCGCTGACCGATCTGGTGGTGATGGGGCTGCTGATCGGGCAGGCCGTCGGGCGCTGGGGCAACTTCATGAACCGGGAGGCCTTCGGCGCGGAGACGACGCTGCCGTGGCGGATGCAGCTGACCACCACCGCGGGGACGCTGGTGGAGGTGCATCCTACGTTCCTGTACGAGAGCCTGTGGAACGTAGTGGGACTGCTGCTGATCGTCTTTATCGTGGCGAAGGGACGCCGCTTTGACGGTGAGAACACATGGTTCTACTTCCTGTGGTACGGTATCGGACGGTTCTGGGTCGAGGGGCTGCGGACCGACAGCCTGTACCTGTTCAACTGGACCATCGGCGGCGAGCCCATTCGGGTCAGCCAGGCGCTGAGCCTGGTGATGGTGCTGGTGGCGGCGTTCATGCTGTTTTACAACATCAGGCTGCACCCCCACAAGCCGGAGGAGCTGTATGTGAACATGGCGGCGGCGGAAAAGGCCGCCGCGGAGACAAAGGACGAGACGCCCGCCGAGGGCGAATAAAAAAACCGGCGCTCAGGCCGCCTGACATAAGAAAACATACGCCGCAAAAGGCGCGTTTGGCGCAGCCCCATCGTTGCGCCGCCTTGACAGACATCCAGTATGCCTGCGGCGACGCGCCTCGGCTCTGCACAAGACGCGCTCTTTTTCGGTGCGAAGCAGTTTTGCCAAAGTAAATTCGAGCTGAAATTGGCTGCAAAAACGCCCGCATGCTGACGCATGCGGGCGTTTTTTCGGTCGATTTCAGCCGGATAGACACAGGCAAAACCGTGTGTTTTCTTGTGTCAGGCGGCCTTTAGTGAGCGCCGGTTTTTTATGCGATGGGCTGCATGTTTTCATCCAGCAGGGTGGGATAGCCGTTGATGTCGCCCCGCCCATCGGCGATAACGAACAGATCCGTAAAGCCCTCGCCCTCAATGGGGCAGGTGTAGACGATACCGCCGTTGGTAAAGGTGTACCATTTGGCCTCCTTGGGCAGCATGACCCCGGCAAAGATCAGGATGGCGTTGCCCTCCGGGTCGCTGTAATTATAGCTGGTCATTTGCCCGGCCTCAAAGCCCACCACGCCGCCGCAGCAGCGCCAGCGGCTATGGAACAGGCTGTCCCGCTCGAAAAGTCCTATATAGTACGTCTCGCTGTTGTAGTCATATAGCAGCGAGGCCATATAGCCGCCCCGGACATGACCGGCCTCATAGGAAAAGCTCAGCGCCCTGCCCTGTGCCTCGAAATAGGCTTCCGCATTCTTCGCCAGATGGGGGAATACCAGCGGCGCGGTGGTACACCAGTGCTGTAGGGCGATGCCCAGAAACAGCAGGATCACGCTCGCCAGCACCACCAGACAGCCCTTGAAAAATGAGGTGCTGCCCTGCTTTTTCCACGCCTGCGCCGCCTGCGCCGTGGCCTGCTGCTGGGTGTGGGCGGCGCTGGCGGGCAGCGCTGCCTGCATCAGCTGGTATGTCTCCCGGCAGTCATCGCACTCCTTCAGGTGCTCCTCCACCAGCCGGCGGCTCTCCGCGCTGCACGCGTCGTCGCAGTACAGCGGCAGAAGATCCTGAATGACGCTACAGGTCGTTTTCATCGGCTTGCCTCCTTAACTCCGTTTTTGCCCGATAGAATATCAGCCGCGCCCAGCTGTCCGACTTGCCGAACAGCTGACCGATCTGGGAAAATGACAGCTCTCCGAACACCCGCAGGGAGAACACCTCCTTGTATGGCTCGTTCAGGTCGTGCAGGAGTCTGTGCAGCTGCCATGCGCTGTCGCTGTCCAGCAGCTCGCCCTCAAAGCCCGGATGGGACGGCTCGTCCTCCGGCGGGGCGGCGCGGCGTTTCTGCTTTCTGACATGGGTGAGATAGGTGTTTTTGGCGATCTGACACAGCCACACATACAGGCGGCACCGGCCGTCGAATCGATCCAGATGGGTCATGGCCTTGCAGAACGATTCCTGCGTGACCTCCTCGGCGGTGTGAACATCCCGGCACAGGGACAGGACGTACTGGTACACGCTGTCGAAGTAAGTGGCGTAGATCGCCTCGAAATCCGTCATTTTCTCACCTCCTGCTTATAAGACTCGCCGGCGGGCAAAACGTTTCACGGCGGGGCAAAAAAATTTCCCGGATGTGTACCGGGAAATTTTTATGTACCTTTAGTGCCGTCGGGCGGTGTAGTAGTGGTTGGCGTAGTAGCTCTCCGCCAGCGAGGAGACGGTCACGCACCGGCTGTTGCCGGAGGAGGACGAGGCGTGGATGAACTGGTCGCCGCCAATGTAGATGCCCACATGGGAGGCCACCGCGCCATAGTCCTGGAAGAACACCAGATCGCCGGGCTGCAGCTCGCTGCGGGACACCGAAGCACCGTAGCTCAGCTGGCTGGTAGCGCCGTGGGGCAGCTTGACGCCCACCTGCGCGAAGATGTACATGGTGAAGCCGGAGCAGTCGAAGCCGCTGGGGGAGGAGCCGCCGTACACATAGGGAACGCCCAGATACTGCTGCGCCAGCGAGACGATCTCGCTGCCGGAAACGGTGGCGGCGGGGTTGTCCGCCGGTGTCTCGTCGGGCGTCTCGGCCGGCGTTTCCTCCGGCGTCTCCGGGGCGGAGGTGTCCGCCGTGGAGGGGGAGCAGATCAGCACATACTGGGAGGCCACATAGCCGCTGACACCGTTGTAGCTGACGGCGAACCAGCTGCCCTCGATACCGGTGACGGTGAGCACCGCACCGTGGGACGCAGTGCCCAGCGAGGTGCTGCCGCTTTTAGGAGCGGAACGGATGTTCAGCACGTCCGCTGTGACCTTGCCGGCACCGGACAGGCCGGTGGCGGAGTCATACCGGGTGACGTACTGGGAGGCGATGTAGCCACGGGCGCCGTCGTAGGAAATGCGGTACCAGTCGCCCTCCTGGACGGTCAGCTCCACAAGGGTACCCTTGTCCAGCGTCTTGAGAATGTCATAGCCGGTGCCTGCACCGCTGCGGACGCGGACATCTGTGCCGGACACCACGCCCAGCGCCTGAATGGGGGTGGAGACGGGCGTCTCCTCCTTGACCTCGCTGTCGTCGGCGTCGGGCGCTTCGGCATCGTCTGCCGCGGCCTTGACGGACAGGTCACTGTTGTTCATGGCGGCGTCCTCGGCTGTCTCGGCGTTCTGCGCCGTGGCGGGGACTGCGGCGCCCGCCAACAGGGACAGCCGCGCCGCGTCAGGCGTGACAAGGGGAACCGACAGCGGGGAGGGGACGGAGGCCAGCGTAACGGGGATGGCCTGCGGCGCGCTGACAGCGTGGGCGCTGGCGCCGCCGGAGAGCACCGCGTCGCCGCCTACCACCAGCAGGGAGGCCAGCACCACCGCCAATGCGGAAAAGAGTCGCTTCATGATGGCCTTACAGCTTTCCGGCCAGAGCACGCTCCAGCCAGATGCAGCCCACGTCCATGGCGGCATAGAGACTGTCCTTCTCGGACTTCTTCACCACGCGATCCCGGGACTTCAGGTCGGGGTCGGTGAGCTGGAGCTGGACGGAGACGCGCTTGGCCACGTCCATGTCCTGCTCCTTCACGGTGTCGAGGATCTGCAGGAGAACGATGTATTTGTCCGCCATGCTGCCGTAGTAGATGAAATTGTCCACCCGGCGCAGAGGGTGGTTCTTATAGACAAGGCCTTCGGCCTTTTTGGTATCAGCCATGATAAACCTCCTGATTGTTTTGTAACCAAATTGTAACACATTTCACAGGAACTGTCAACGCGGGGGAACAAGGGAATATTTGCCGGTTCCGCCGCAGTCCGCTATTTTTCACGGATGGTGATGATATTTTCCAGCAGGTCGATCTTTTCGATAGCGCCGGGAACCACGGTGGGGATGCCCATGATATCAGTGAACACCAGCTGGCCGTCCTTCTCGGTGACGGAGGCCACATTTTTGCAGATCGTCCGACCCTGCCGGGTCATAACGGTAGACAGGCACATGTTATTCCTCTCCCTTCAGAATGCGCAGAGCCTCCGCCAGCTTTTCACTGCTGACGGTGAGATCCACCACGGCCTCGTGGAGCAGCTGGGCGGCCTCGCCGTCCACGCTGTGCGCCAGCTCATGCAGCTCCTGTGCGTGCTGGCGGTTGTGGTCGGCCATATAGCCCAGCAGCGCCAGCGTCTCCTCGGGGGAGTGGCGGTCGTGGGCGTGCTCGTGATCGTGATGGTGCAGACGTTTCATGGTGGTACCTCCCGGATTTTTGAAAATATTGTACCACGGCGGCAGGGGAAAGTCAATTTTACCGGGAAAATCGTCAAAAAATCGACGATAACGGACAAATGAGGGTAAAGTGTCCAAAAACTGTGCAAACGGCACAATTTTATTGACAAATTTTCTGCAATTATGTATAATTTTACTGGATATAACTGCGCGAACCGCGCAGCAAGGAGGACGAGAGATGAGGGACCTGAAACACCTGATTTACTTCGAGAACCTGCTTCAGGAGGCCAACAACGATCTGGTCAAGCAGGCGAAAAGCGACGGAAAGCTGGCGTTGGGCTATACCTGCTACTTTATGCCGGAGGTGCTGCTGGATCTGCCCGGCTGCTTCTCTGTGCGTCTGCGCGCTCCCCGCTGTACCTCTCCGGACATGGCAACCTACTACATGTCGTCCCGTACCTGTCACTACGGACGCAGCTTGCTGGAGCGGGCGCTGGAGGGCGGCTTCAACTTCCTGGATGCGCAGCTGGCCACGGAGACGTGTACTGTCACCTGCCGGTTCCAGGAGCATCTGCAGCGGATGGATATCATCCAGAACGAGAAGTTCAAGTGCGAGTTCACCGACGTGCCCTTCAAAAAGACCGTCAACAGCATCGACCACTACGAGGCGCAGCTGAAGGCGCATGTGGTGGATTTCCTCCACGATAACTACGGCGTGGACACGTCGGACGAGGCCATTCTCAAGACCATCGAGAGCCACAACGAGCTGTGCCGCATCGTGCAGGAGATCGGAGACTACCGCAAGCTGGACAACCCCACCATCACCGGGTACGAGTTCCATGTGATCAATCTGGTGACGTTGACCTGTCCCAAGTACCTCATCATCGACAAGCTGCGGGAGACGCTGGAGGAGCTGCGCACCCGCGAGCCGGACACCAAGCCCGCCTACCGCTGCAAGGTGCTGCTGGCCGGCAGCGAGAACGACGACCCGGACTTCACCAAGCTGATCGAGAGCTGCGGCGCACTGGTGGTGGCCGACCGGTACTGCTACGGCGCCATGGAGTCCCGCCAGCCCATCGAGATCAGGGAGGGCGAAACGCCCCTGCGCGCCATTGCCCGGCACTATCTGCTGACCAGCCAGTGTACCCGCTTCATGGAGCAGCAGGAGATGCGCCGCCGCAAGCAGCATATTGCGGATCTGGCAAGGGAATACAAGGCCGACGGCATCATCGTCGCCTCCAACAAGTTCTGTGAGTACTGGAGCTATGAGCGCGTTATCGACACCGTCGTGCTCCAGAGAGATTTCGGCTATCCCGTCTGTTCCATCGAGAAGGAGTACATCAATTCCGCCAGCGGCCAGCTGCGCACCCGGTTCCAGGCCTTTATCGAGAGCGTGGAGATCAAGAAAATTCAGGAGGGCGCCAAGAAATGAAGAAGTTTGACCTGAAGAGCGTGGTGGACAAGGTCAAAGCCACGGACTATAAGAAGCTGGCCAGGGATTTCTGGTACGGCAAGCCCCACGGCGAGCGGCGTCTGGGCGACCTGTACTGCGACAAGACCGGCCTGTACAAGCACCGGGAATGGCGCGGTGTGAAGGACACGTTCTACTATTTCAACAAGGTGTGGCTGTATAACTACGGCATGCTGGTGTACGACGTCATGCGCTACGGCGGCGTCTGGACGTTTGCCAAGGGCTGCTGGCGCTATCGCTGGATGGGTCAGACCTATCTGCCGGTGCTGCACTGGTTCGACCGCGGCATGGAGGGACTGCGGGGCGAGGCGCTGCGCGCCTGTCCGCTGCACTACCGCGCCATGACCAACGCCACCATCTATCAGTTCATGGGCATGTTCCGTAACGACCTGAACACCAACAAGGGCAGCAAAAAGGTGCAGGCCAGACACGACAAGACCATCGCCCACGACGAGACGGTGTGGGGCGGCATCTTCTACCCCTTCAGCAAGGAGGTGGAGAACATCCCCCTGCAGATGATCCCGTATTTCGTCACCTGCCACGTGAACAACCACACGGTGCTCAACTATATCGACGCGGTGCAGTCCCTGGGTCTGCCCGGCGATCCGTGCCCCATGTGTCAGGCGGAGGCCGGACTGTTCGTGCTGGACGATGTGCCGGATTATTACAAGGCGGTCATCACCTCCAACGAGGCCTGCGACGGCTCCGTGGCCACGTCCATCATTCAGGACTGGCTCATCGACAAGCCCCTGTTCGCCATGCCCCAGCCCATGCAGTTCGACGATCCGCTGGTCCACAAGCACTGCATGAAGGAGATCGAGGAGGCGTGGAAGTTCATCGAGGAGCAGACGGGCGTGCCCTTCGACTACCAGCAGCTGTGCAAAAAGCTGGAAAGCCAGAACGAGCTGCAGCGCTTCGAGTGGGAGAAGTGGGACGTGGCGGCCAATACCAGCTACTATCCCATCAACGGCGTGGCGCAGGCGCTGTACCGCATCTACCAGTCCCAGTACGGCGACCTTCCCATCTGGCACGAGACGGACAAGAAGGTGCGCAGGATCATGGAGAAGTGCGTGGAGCAGCGCATCAACAACTTCCCGCTGACGCGCCACCGTGTCATCGCGTGGAGCTGCGCGCCGCTGTACTACTCCAACTGGTGCACATGGGCGTATAACTGCTGGGGTCTGAACACCGTCATGAACATGGACTCCCTGATGTTCGACATGACGCTGCGCACCGACGGCTACGAGAACACGCTGGAGGACATGGCTACCTACCACGAGTGGGCGCCTATGCGCCGCATGGCGGTGGGCGGCATGCACCACATCTTCGAGCTGTGGGAGAACATGGAGCGCTTCCACTGCGACATGGTCATGATGTACGACCAGCTGCTGTGCAAGGGCATGCAGGGCGTTCACGGCCTGTTCGAGGACGAGTTCCGCGCCCGCAATATCCATGCCATCTGGATGCCCCACGCGCTGCCCGACAAGCGCAACGTCTCCCGCGCCGAGATCCGCAGCATCATCAACGACTACATGACCACCGTCATGCAGGAGGAGCCGCTGGATCCGTCCCTGCTGGAGTTCGACGATTCCATGAGCTGGTAAGAGGAGGAGCGGAAAATGAAAACTGTGTTCAAAATCCTGAAAAAGATCGTGCTGATCGGACTGGGCGTGTACGCCGCGCTGTTCGCCGTGTTTTTCTTCGATCTGGACGGCAAGGCGCTGTTCTACGGCGTGGAGCCGTTCCTGTGCCGGCACTATGACCGCATGGAGCGCCGCGACCCGCTGAAGCAGAAATACGACATGAACAAACCCACCTACGAGTACAACAAGTGAGGAAAGACCCTTGAACGAGCATACCCATACCCACGTGGACGAGAACGGAAACGTCCACACCCATACCCACCACCACTCCCACGAGCAGACAAAGGCCGTGCTGAACCGGCTGAGCCGGGCGCAGGGGCATCTGGACGCCGTGCGGAAGATGGTGGAGCGGGGCGAGGACTGCTCCCAGGTGCTGGTGCAGCTCAGCGCGGTGATCTCCGCGCTGAACGGCACGGGGCGCGCCATCCTGAAGGATCACATCAGCCACTGCATCGTGGATGCGGTGGAGGCGGGAGATCAGGAGGCCATACAGTCCCTGAACGACGCCATCGACCGCTTCATGCGGTGAGCCTCAGGCACCGGCGGCAGACTGCCCGAATTGGCGGGGCGGCGCGTTGACAGCGGCGCCCGGAGGGACTATAATAGAGCAAACGGCAAAATGACCGGTGATGCCGGGCGGGAGAAACCTCCGGCGGCGGTCATCGACTGGCATACAGCAAAGGAGGGCTGAGCGTGAAGAAGTTTTTACATCAGGCGGGCGGCATCGCCCGGAAGGTGACGGCGGCGGCCGTCAAGCTGGCCAAAAAGCTGGCGCACATGGCGGCGGAGGCTGCGGTATCCGCGGCGGCCGCGGTGGGCAAGGCGGCGACGAAGCTGCTGGGCAAGGCGGCCTGCGGCGTGGGCAAAAGGGTGCAGAAGATCATTCCGCCCTTCTGCAAGGTCATGATGATCGTGTCCGGCGCGGTGGCGGTGCTGTCCTGCGTGGGCTGGCTCATCAGCCGGAAGAAGTTCGCGTAAGGCGAAAACGTATACCACAGGGAGATGCGCCCCGGCGCATCTCCCTTCAAACAAAGGAGATCTGAGCAAACATGATGAAAAAAGAATTCAAGGCGGAGAGCAAGCGGCTGCTGGATCTGATGATCAACTCCATCTACACCCACAAGGAGATCTTCCTGCGGGAGATCATCTCCAACGCCTCGGACGCCATTGACAAGCTGTGCTACCTGAGCCTCACCGACGATAAGGTGGGTATCAAGCGGGACGAGTTCGAGATCAAGCTGATCCTGGATAAGGAGAACCGGCTGCTGACCGTCAGCGACAACGGCATCGGCATGAGCCAGGAGGAGCTGGAGAACAATCTGGGCGTGATCGCCTCCTCCGGCAGCCTGAAGTTCCGCCAGCAGGTGGAGGGCGACGAGAGCGCGGACACCGACATCATCGGGCAGTTCGGCGTGGGCTTTTACTCCGCCTTCATGGTGGCCGACGAGATCACCGTCATCACCCGGAAATACGGCGAGGAGCAGGGCTGGAAGTGGCAGTCCTCCGGCGTGGAGGGCTACACCGTGGAGCCGTGCGATAAGGAGACGGTGGGCACCGACGTCATCATGCACATCAAGCCCGACACCGAGGAGGAAAAGGACGAGTACAGCCAGTACCTGCGGGAGTATCCCCTGTACAAGCTGGTGAAGAAGTATTCCGACTACATCCGGTTCCCCATCCGTATGCGGATGCCCCATCCCAAGCTGAAGGAGGGCTGCCCGGAGGACAAGCCGGAGTACGAGGAAGTATTCGAGTGGGAGACGCTGAACAGCATGGTGCCCCTGTGGCAGCGGAAGAAGACCGACGTGACGCAGGAGGAGTACAACGAGTTCTATCAGCAGCGCTTCGCGGACACCGAGCCGCCGCTGAGCGTCATCACCGTGTCCGCCGAGGGCGCGGTGACGTACAAGGCGCTGCTGTTCATCCCGGAGAAGGCGCTGCTGCGCTACTACTCCGAGGAGTTCGAGGGCGGGCTGCAGCTGTATTCCGCCGGCGTGATGATCATGGACAAGTGCAAGGAGCTGCTGCCGGAGTGCTTCAACTTTGTCCGGGGCGTGGTGGAATCCCCCGATCTGAACCTGAACATCTCCCGCGAGCTTTTGCAGCATGACCGGCAGCTGAAGCTTATCGGCGCCAATCTGGAAAAGAAGGTCAAGGGCGAGCTGGAACGCCTGCTGCGGGATGACAGGGAGAAGTACGAGTCCTTCTGGCAGTCCTTCGGGCGGCAGATCAAGCTCAGCGCCATGGACAACTACGGCGAGAAGAAGGAGCTTCTGCAGGATCTGATGCTGTTCTACTCCTCCACGGAGAAGAAGCTGGTGACGCTGAAGGAGTACGTGGAGCGCATGAAGGAGGGGCAGAAGTACATCTACTTCGCCTCCGGCGACACGGTGGACGGCGTGGATCACATCCCCCAGACCGAGCTTCTGAAGGAGCGGGGCATGGAGATTCTGTACTTCACCGACAAGGCGGACGAGTTTTTGTCCGATGTGCTGCAGAAGTATCAGGACAAGCCCTTCCGCTCCGCCACCGACGGCGATCTGGAGCTGCCCGGCGAGGAGGAGAAGAAGGAAAAGGACGAGCAGCAGTACAAGGAGGCGTTCGCCTTCCTCAAGGAGACGCTGGCGGGGAAGGTGGACGAGGTGAAGGCCTCCACCCGGCTCAAGACCCACCCGGTGTGTCTCAGCAGCGGTGAGGGCGTGACCTTCGAGATGGAGAAGTATTTCAAGGCGGCGCAGCCGGAGCTGGGGCTGAAGGCCAAGCGCATTCTGGAGATCAACGTGGATCATCCGGCGTTCCTGGCCTTCGAAGCGGCGCGGCTCACCGACCCGGAGCGGGCGAAGAAGTACGCGGAGATCTTTTACAACCAGGCGCAGCTCATCGCCGGCCTGCCCATCGACGATCCCACGGCGTACACCGACTTGCTGTGCTCCCTGTGGCAGTAACAAAAAGCGCCGCCTTAGGCCAAATGACCTAAGGCGGTGCTTTTTCGCGCTTATTTTCCGCTGGCACCGTAGTTGGACAGCACGCGCGCGGAGGGGTCGTTTACGTCGCAGCCCTTCCAGGACTTGTTGGGCATCCAGAAGTCCACGACCATGTCGCTCTGGCCGGGATAGTACTTTTCGAAGATCTCCCGGTACAGCAGGGACTCCTTGGTGAACGGCTGGGCGTGGGTATAGGCAAGCCGCTTGCGCTCGTACTCCTCGTCTGTGTACAGGCTCTGGGCGTACTCCTTCAGATAGTCCACCATGGAGTGTCCCACGGCGTCGGAGAAGGCGGCCTTTTCCCGGTAGAGGATGTCATGCGGCAGGTAGTCGCCTTCGAAGGCGTGGCGCAGCAGGTACTTGCCTATGCCGTATTTGTTCAGCTTCTTCTCCGGATCGATGCTCATGACGTACTCCACAAAGTCCAGGTCGCCGAAGGGCACCCGCGCCTCCAGAGAGTTCACCGAGATGCAGCGGTCGGCGCGCAGCACATCGTACATGTGCAGCTCCCGGATGCGCTTGACGGCTTCCTTCTGGAATTCCTCCGCGGAGGGGGCGAAGTCGGTGTATTTGTAGCCGAACAGCTCGTCGCTGATCTCGCCGGTCAGCAGGACGCGGATGTCGGTCTGCTGGTGGATGGCCTTGCAGACCAGATACATGCCCATGCTGGCGCGGATGGTGGTGATGTCATAGGTGCCCAGCAGCTCGATCACCGTCTCCAGCGAGGAGCGCACCTCATCCGGCGTCATATATACCTCCGTATGGTCGCTGCCGATGTAATCGGCCACCTCCCGGGCGTATTTCAGGTCGATGGCGTCCTCGCTCATGCCGATGGCGAAGGTGCGGATGGGGTTGTCGGAGCAGCGCTGCGCCACAGCGCACACCAGAGAGGAATCCAGTCCGCCGCTGAGGAGGAAGCCCACCTTGGCATCGGCCACCAGCCGCTTCCTGATGCCGGCGACCAGCTTCTTGTGAATGTTGGCGCACACGGTGTCCACATCATCGCGGCACACCTCCTTCACGGCGGTGATGTCCCGATAACAGACGAACTTTCCGTCTGCGTAGTAGTGTCCGGGAGGGAACGGCATGATTTTGCCGCAGATGCCCACAAGGTTTTTCGGCTCGCTGGCGAAAACGATGGCGCCGGCATCGTCGTAGCCGTAGTAGAGCGGACGGATGCCGATGGGGTCGCGGGCGGCGATAAAGGACTGCTTCTGCGCGTCGTACAGGATCAGGGCGAACTCGGCGTCCAGCATGCGGAACATGTTGGTGCCGTGCTCTCGGTAGAGGGGAAGCAGAACCTCGCAGTCGGATTCGCTGCGGAAGGAATAGCCTTTTGCCAGAAGCTCCCGCTTCAGCGCCTCAAAGCCGTAGATCTCGCCGTTGCAGACCACATAGCTGCCGTCCAGTGCAAAGGGCTGCATGCCGGACGGCTCCAGACCCATGATGGACAGCCGGTGGAAGCCCAGCAGCCCGTGACCGGTGTCAACGATCCGGCTGTCGTCGGGGCCGCGGGACAGCGTCTTGTCAAAGCCCGCCTTAAAAAGAGAAAAATCGGCATCGCCTGAACAGTAACCCATAATAGAACACATGATAAAAACCTCCGTAAAAGTTATCAGCATCCTACAGGGCAAGTGCTGTTCTCGCGGTGCCACCTGTATTTGTTCTCATTTCCAAGCTTCCGATAAAGCTCTGCCGCATAACGGGCGGCGTTCCGGCGCACCTACTGGGATCGCTCCTTTCGGATCGCAGCTCGAAAAGTGTTATTCACGCAGGCTCTGCCGTGCGGTTCCCAGCCTCCCGCACTCTCTGGGGGTGAGCCCCTGCGCTACTTCTCTTTTCTCAAACGCTTTTATACCGTATTGACTTTGCGTATGTCTCCTGAAGAAAAACGAAAAAGAGGCAATAACGCCGCAAAGGACTAAACCTTTGAGACGCCATTGCCTCTTGATGGTGGAGAATATACACCCGGAAAAGCCAAAAGTCAACGGTAAAAAAGCCAGAAAAGGGAACTTTTACAGATCGGTGCGGTGCAGAGCCGTGAAAGCCCCGTTTTTTCGGCAAAATGACCGGCGTGCGCCGGTGAACGGAGGGAACCGAAGGTCACTCCGTGGTGTGGTGCTCCTTGCCGAAGTGCAGCTCGCGCATGCCCTCCACCTCGTCACAGATGGCCTTCAGGTTGCAGGAGCCGCAGTCGGTGGGCATGCCCTCCAGAATTTTCGTCAGGCTCATGGTGATGTCCTTGACGGTTTTGGCACTTTTCGCCAGCCCGTCGTAATTCGCGTCGGGCGCGGTGATGAACAGCAGCTTCACCGCCAGAATGTGGGGGTTGCGCTTGTACTGGCGGATGAAGTCAGCGCCGATGCGCCGGAAGCTCATGCCGCTTTTCAGCGCGTCGCGGCTGATGCGAACCTGCTCCCGACTGGATTCGGAGCTGGTGCGGATCATGTAGCCCCTGGGGAACACGTGGTACTTGACGAAATCCATGTCCTGAATGGCGCGGAACGCCTGCTCGGTGTCCTCCTCGTCGTCGGACTCGATGTCGCCCACCCGCAGGAGGGCGATGCGGGCGTAGCTGCTGTCACCCTTCAGCTGGCTCAGGTCGGAGCCGTAGACCAGTATCTCGTCCTTGGGCACCAGCTCCGGGGAGGTGGTGACACAGGTGAAATTCACGGCGCTCTTGCCGCTGCCGCCCAGCTCGAAGGCGGCGTCCCGCAGCATGACCAGCTCGAAAGCGCCGGTGTCCTCCCAGGCGTCGGCCGGGTCGTAGGGGTATTTCTGGGGCGTGGAGGAGCCGACCAGCTCCTCCACACCGCGGATGATGGGATTATAGAGTTCCATTAGAATTTGATGTCCACTTTCTTGCGGTCAAAGATCCTGTTGACCTGCACGTATGCCCAACCCAGCAGCTTCTGATCCAGATTCCAGAAGTACACGACGAACAGCGCGCCCACCGCCACCGCCAGAATACGGATGAGCTTGAAGATGAATTTGAAAACCTTGCACATAACGTAGCCTCCTTATGTGGTGGAAGTTCAGGCGCGGGCCATGCCCTTCTGCCGCGCGTACTCGGCGGCGCCCAGCGCGCCCATCAGCTGAGGATCGGTCTTCAGGTCGATGACCTTCAGCTTCAGAACGTGCTCGATGGCCTGCTTCAGACCGGCGTTCTTGGCACAGCCGCCGGTGAGGGTGATGGCGTCGGTGGCGCCGGCCTTCTTGCTCATAACGAAGCAGCGCTTGGCCACGGCCATCTGGATGCCGGCGGCGATCTCGTCCATGGGCTTGCCCTCGCCCACCAGCGTGATGACCTCGGACTCGGCGAACACGGTGCACTGGGCGGTGATGGGGATGACGTTCTTGGCCGTCAGGGACAGGTTGGAGAATTCGGGCAGACTCATCTCGAAGGAGCGCGCCATGGCCTCGTAGAAGCGGCCGGTGCCGGCGGCGCACTTGTCGTTCATGGCAAAGTTCTTCACGGTGCCGTCGGTGTCGATGGAGATGCCCTTCACGTCCTGACCGCCGATGTCGATGATGGCCTTGACGGTGGGATCGGTGACATGCACGCCCATGGCGTGACAGGAGATCTCGGAGATGTTCTCATCGGCGAAGGGAACCTTGTTGCGGCCATAGCCGGTGCCGATCAGATAGCCCAGCTCCTCGGAGGACTTCAGCCCCACCTTGTTCAGAACCTCCTCCATAGCCAGCTTTGCGGAAACTTCGGAATTGATCTTGCTGCGGATGGTGGTGTCGGCGCAGATCTTGCCGTTCTCATCCAGAATGACCGCCTTGGTATAAGTGGAACCCACATCACAGCCGCCGTAGTATT